>Ga0265797_10000801_pt1 | contig 57135 bp, 64 predicted proteins | sample P2T30metagenome_FD_192433 | JGI IMG/M metagenome (GOLD analysis project Ga0265797, IMG submission 192433) | Plant litter microbial communities from East Loma Ridge, Irvine, California - P2 T30 | ecosystem: Environmental > Terrestrial > Plant litter > Unclassified | place: USA: California...
GCCTGGCGAGCCAGGGTCTGCCAATTGGCAGACTGGACGAATGGGGGCATGATAGCTGAGGTATGCCTAGAGCATAAAAAGGTGGATTGTCAAGTGAAGGCAGATGAAGGGGTGAATGTTTCGGCTATATAAGATCGCCACTTGATCTACTACTGTTCATCTAAAGTGGAGGTCAAATCCGGCAGACACCTACTAATCATTCCGGCACAAATAATTGATTCCGAAAGGTATGGAGCCGGAGAAGTCCGATACACTCCGGTAGATCACTGGGAGATCAGATGGAAAGGTTCCATATGACAGACACTTAGATCAGCATGAGAGCAATGATCGAAGACGATGGCCGAACTCGTTACGAAACTACCCACCTGCGGGAGACGGCTGCGACTCCTGCTACCTGGTTCTGCCATAGCTCTCAGCACTCTTCTGCCATGTCACTGCTTTGCATACAAATCGTTCCCATCCGCTGGATTTGAGATTCGCCTGAAGGGCAAAGGAGCACTACAAGATCTACAAGGCATCCCACAATTTGCCTGGCAGAAGCTGACAAGGTCACCAATGGTCCAAAGCCGTGACGACATCCAAGACCTCCCACTTGCCTTCAACGGATGATGTCCATTCCACTGCTTGCGCTGTTGATTTGATGCGCAGATGTGGATGTCGGATGAACGCTCATTACCCTAAAATCCTGTCCATCCTGGATAGTCACGACTCAGATTGCCGATCTATCAGACTCGATGGATGGAGGGTGGTGCATGATCTGCTATTGGTTTGGTCGATCGTCTGGGATCAAGAGTGGCTACTGGTGAACATGGCACCTAGGTCAAGGCAAACCGAATAGCAGCAAACGATCACGATGCATCCATCGTAGGGCATATTCGTGATCACACTCAAGAGGTATTCGACGTGCAGTGCGGCGCACTTGATACGTATGTATATAGCGAGCCCGCTGTAGAAGGCCGTCTTGCCCAGGTGATGACCTGTCCAGATATACCAAGGCGCGAGCATTGCCTGGTCGAAATTGGCATTGTGCGCTATTGAGTGGTGGATTGGAATTGCATTTCTCGTTTATCAGGTTCTTGACTGGAAGTCCAGTCGGGATTGGACGTATTCGCACTACTATCAGCTTTGCTGTACTGGGAAACACTGGGCAATTGTCGACAATTGAGGGAAATTCAGCTATGATCGGCCACATATCCAAGTGATCCGACAGTCACTGGATGGTACCCTTTCCTTTCCCTTCACGAAGCGACATGATCCTCATTTGGCCCTCTGGCCTAACGTCCAACATTGGCAGGATGTCTGAAAGAACGTACATGATCTCTTCTGCGCTAGATGTACGTACCAATCGACTGACATAGCGTTCATGCCAAACCTAAGCCGCCTTGAATAACCCCTGCAACCATCCCGCCTCTTTCTCCATTTCCTCCATACTCCTAGGCTTCCTATCCTCATCCTTAGGAGTTCTCCACTCGGAACCTCTCTCCTCAGATTTCAGATTCCCTTCAAGTTCCTTCTCATTGTCCTCTAGAGCAGGGTATATACGATCGTTATCACCGTCAAAATCCGTCGATTTGCGTGGAATGAGATGGACATGTACATGTGGTACGGATTGACCGGCTTCCTTTCCATCTTGTATTGAGATCGTTAATGATTGTCCATTATATGCTTTCTCGAGGACTTTGCCGACATGTTGCACAGATAGGAAGAGGTCGGTCACTTCCTCTGGGTCGAGATCGGCTAGTCGAGGGACAACTCGGCGGGGTAGCACGAGCACATCTAGTCGATTAGCTAGTGACGTTTTAAGACAGTTGACTCACGGCCTGGAAGTAGTGGCTTCAAATTGACAATTCCAAGAGATAAACGCGAGATGAAAAAGACTGCCTTGGTTCAGCAGGCACCAATATGTCTGGCCATACACCAACCACTCACCTTGCCTTCCTACATCAAAGGTTGAGAACAAAGGTATCATATTGATGAGAGCATCAAGGCATGAAAGCCTAAAACGAAGTGCAACGCGTGAGCGACTTCACTGCACGGGCTGACCCCATGGACAGTCGGCAAGAAGCAAAAATGATATCCCCGGTGTGAATCGAACACACGTTTTCTCGGAACACTCGAATGAACAAGCTGATATGTGATCAGATTTCGTAATCTCCACAACGAGATTTCCTAACCACTAGAAGACGGAGATGCTGAAAATGGTCGAATTGCAACGTATATCAACCATAGTGCAAGAAAAGAAGGCGTCGCTAGAATCGCTCTGCACATATTGGAATAGGAATACATCGGTCTTTCAACCCAAGCTTAGGCTCAGAGACAATATTGCTGCACGTATATGGTTCTGAGTTACCTTAGACTGCGATACGGTGAGAGCAGAAAGTCAAAGTAAGGGCACTGTGAAGATGTTCATAGGAATAGGGTCAAGGGTGATAGACAGTCCATCGCCCTCGCCACCTATGGACGCGATTATACATCGCGGGTCGTAGACGCGAGACAAGCCAAGTCAGACGCGATGAACTGGGTCAGCTCTCATTCCTATATTCGCGATGCCGTGGTTGTTCGGCTGAGGAGCATACGGTGAGTCAATGTGTTTGATCAGGTGTGTCTCTTCATACCCTATCGGTCCGAGAATGGCCAGATCCGCTCATTCAGAACAAGTATGTAACGACTGCAGCTCGGCGTTTCAGAATCTGGGAGATTAGCAAAGTCGAACGTCTGCCGCTCGGGGGCTGACCAATGTCGACACACCCTGCTGGTTAAGCAGGACCTCACTGTATACTGACGGTGGTCCCTCGAGTGACCCACTGTCAATCAGTGTACTCTCAATAGATATACTGTCCATAGGTCTGATCGATCCTGATCTCTTTGTTCCGTCAAATGCTCTATAGAACCCCGAACATGTAAGTTGAAGAAGTGAGAGTGCAATGTTGCTGACAATTGTGTCAATGACTTCGGGTCGTAGTTACGACTCGCAAGCCTTTACTACGTGATCCATTTTATTCCTCTGCCCGTCGGAGAAGGTTTTTTATGGTATTCAGTGCAGTGATGCAGCAAGAGCCACACATGTGAGGGTAACACCGTATGCACGACGGTCGCACTATCGCCTCGCCGAGAGGTCATCAAGCGAGAGCTTCGCCACCAGAAGCTCCGCTGACAGCTCTCTGTGCTTGTATCGATGCTGTTAGCCTGTGTCATGGGGCCGGACTCAACGACTCCCAGCGGGAAAGCGCTCGCTTCTGATCAATCTTGTATCGCCTATATGAGATACATCATGCCGACCCATACTTCATGCCCTCTGCCAGCTTTCTCGACCTAAACTGCCTCTTGTACTTTCTCCTCTCATACAACACATATCCAACTACGACCAAGGTGATCACCACCAGACCTATCGTCAGTCGACTTACAAGTCGGACTCACCTCCAAATACTCCAAGACCGATAGGGAGGACTTGCATCTTCTGACCTGGAGTTGATGTCTACCTTTAGCACTGCACTGGAGAGGGGAGGACTCACGATACTGGCCGCTGCTGCCGCCAAATCTGCCGAGACGACACTCGCGCTGTTACTAGCTGGATTGAGGATGGATGCGCTCGGGATACGCTAATCATCAGCTGACAGAAGGGGGTTACTTACGGTGATGGTCAGAACGTCGGTCATGGTCGGGCCTGGAGGGGAATCGGTTGGCGAGGGCGGAAACAAGTTGGAGCTGGTGTCCAGAGTGAGCTCGCTAGTAGTGCCAGAACCTCGGCCAGTATTATCACTCGAAGTTGAGGATTCGACTGTGGCTGCGACTGTCAAGGAAGCAGTGATGGAAGTCGGGAATACATCGTCTGAGATGAAGGTAGGAACAGTCGTGGGTATCATCTCAACAGGGGATGCAGTCGTGACCAGAACATCAGTCAGGCTCGAGGTCGACTCGCCGCTCGCCGATAGAGTCGCTTCGATGGAAGATGTCAGCAGGCTAGAAACACCGGAAATAGAGGTCGGATCGACGGAGGTGAAGTCGGCCGAGGACGGGTCGGCAGGTGAATACGCCACGACTGAAGGAGTTTCGGACGCGAGCGAGGATTCAGCGAGGGATGGAGGATTGTCAAGTCGAGTAGAAGCTGAGGGGTCACCAATTTCTGAGAACGTCTGTGAAGCCGGTGAAGACTCGATTGAGGTGGTGACCGAGGCTAATGTGGAAGCTGGGGTAGACGAAGAATCAGTTGTGGCGGAGCTCGTTTTCACCATGGTAGGGGACCGACCTGAAGTGGTCGAGATGGCGATACTGGCGCTCGGGTCCGACCCAGTCGGTGAATTTGACTCTCCAGCGGATCCGGAACTACCCATCCCATCCCTATTCATCACTCCATCCACTAGAATCATACAGAATCGTTGACTCGGGTCGTCTACCAGAACCAAACATTTCTGCTCAATCACCCCTACTGATCTACCATCAGCGAAACCGGTGTAAATACGTACGCTTCACTAGAAGTAGTCTCCTGATATACCGCCAAGGTAGTTGCTCCCTCCGGGATGTCTCGTCTGAGAGGAATCGCCGCCAGCGCTACTGGACATACAATCAGGACTGAAAGCAACATACTCGACCAGCGAAAAGATCAGAATGGGTGAGGGAGTGGTGAGTAGTGGATCCATGCTATTCATGCTGGTCAATAGCAGTGATGAGAAGTGATACCTTGACGACGGTAGTGACACTGGTCAAGGACACGAAACGTCGACCGGCAGCAATATAACCCGGAGAAACGGTAACCAAGTCGACCGCTGCCAAGTGCCGTTCACACTCACCGTTGCCAAGTGTCGACGTATGTCACGTGAGCCGTTTGAGGGAACAAGCCTGGAACTCAGGTCCCAGATCCAATTCCTTCAATCTCGTTCTCCCAGGAATCTGCATGCTGTAAACCTCAAAGGAGGCTTCTAATTGATTTACGTATTGTATGCTTGTCATTTGCCGTTATTCAGACGTCGATCTGCTCGAGCCTGCGTGGAAGGGTACACGTACACGTGTATCGTACACGGGGACTATTGGCTGTTTTCTTGCTTGCTTACCTTACCGGGTGAGATCGGAATCGTCTGTTGCAAGTGTAATTTTCCAGCCACCAGTTTGACGGCGGCCGGATGCAAAGAATAGTGATATCGTACACCGCTGACGAGCCAAGCTGATTGATGCATGACGCCACATGTTCGGTATTTACGTATTGCTGCTTGCTCCTTTCCAGGTTCAAAAATAACTTGTGCAGTTTGAATTCGTCATCTTGTAATGTTCTGGTCTAGCCCCATCCTGTGCCCTGAATAGCGGAATCCCGTTGTTGTTTACCCTTAATATCCGGTGTATTGCTCAAACGAGTAATAATTAACCCGAAGTCTCAAAGGAGGCGAGACAGCTTGAGTGTCGTCCAAGTCGTCCAGAGGATTGGTGGATCCCATCTACACCTATATACCTACGCTCTTGTCTATATCATACCGCTCGGCTCTCGATAGTCACGTGAGGGGCAGTCACATTACGGAACCAGTGCAGAAGACGATCGATCCCAGAACGTAAAAGCATCGGAAAAATCAATACTCCACCGGACCGAGCTCACGCGTTGTAACTCATTTCGACATCTCGACTTGATCACCTTGGTTCATATATATACATCCATCTATACATATCGATAAAACGTCCGTGTAAACAAGGACTAGACCGCCACACGACCCTTATAAGCCATCCTTTAGACTCGACCCGAATCGGATGAAGACACGGCACCCGAGCTATCTATAAATACAGCCTTCGCCCCCGTTCCACCCCCTGGCCTCGATATAAATAAGTCAAATTCGACAAACTGGGTTACTCCTAGACACAGCCCATGAACGGTCGGAAGGAATGCGTAAACGCAGAGAGAGAGATTATGGCTACGATGGGCCGAGTATAGGGTATTGGAATAGAACAAAGGATTCCAAAGACTATAATGGGATTACCGAGGTCGAATCGGGGCCATCAAGGATCACCATTGATGACCTTGAGCGAATGGAGCGTTCTTCAACTCCATCTCGCTTCAGAAATTCTATTCGTTCCAACAGTGTCCGAAACACAAAGGTGCGGATAGCGCTTGGACTGGCTTTACCATTCTTCACGCTCGCCGCTGCCGCTCCACCCTTTAATCCCGGCAGCCTCGTCGCTACACCTACTCCTTCACCGACACAATTGTATATACGACAAGAAGCCGAGTCGCGCATAGATGAGGAGGAGATCGATTACGATATACGATACCTCACGTCCATGTCGACACCCACGCAGGCGCTTCCCACCAATGTCTATGTAGTCGCAGAGACTAGGCTACCGTTTTATTTGAGTCAGGATACACAAGGATCATGGACAAAAGTGGACAATGCCTGGTTCCTCTATGGCCGGCAGGCGGGGGTATGTTGATTTTTTACAGTAGTGTGAACAAGCTGATTCCAGGTCGCCACTGCAAACTTCGGTCCTGATGACGATCCGATTGCGACTGCTGTGCCTACCTCATACGAGGGTGATGCTTCCCAATTCGCAATAACAGATGCATTGCCACCAGGGTGAGTCACCTTCTATTGTACAGGGCCTGACCTGACTAATGATTAGATGGGGAATCGAAGCAACACGCTCAGAGTTTTATAGAACACCACTCATTGTAGCCATGAGTGTCATTCTAGCCCTCATGATTGTAGCCGGAATCATATTGTAAGCACTTCCTACAAGTCCCAAACTGACATCAGTATCGTCATCAAGAGACGTAAAGAACACCGACGCGCGAAACGCCGTGCAGCTCGACTGAGAAGAAAAGCATTAGCTGCCGCTGGATTAACAGAAGAGGATGTCAATAACAATGGAGGAGATAGCGCGCTCAAGGAGAAGCTGGCCAAAATTGAAGGAACGACTACACCGAAACCGAAAAAGGAACGAGGACCAACATCGGTGATACGCACCAAAGTCAGATCATGGAATGCAGGTGTTTTACGCCGCAGACATATTCAAGCTGGATTAGGACCTAGTCGGAGTCACACGCCCTCGATTGAAGTTATTGAAGAGGATAAACCGGATGATCCGAATGTGCAGATTGAAAGACGGTCTAGCGACACGAATCGAATACCTAGTGATGCTTCTCAGACTAGTGCCGAACGGGGTGGAACGACTGGAAGTCCAGACAATATCACCAGTGACGATACCAATACCAACGAGACTTCTTCATCTGGTTTCTCGCGATCAGCAACTCAACCTCCGACCGCTACCTATTTCCCACCGGCATACCGCCCTGCTTCCGTACGAAGTCTTCAAGTTCACCCGTCCGGTTCATCAAGCCGTCCAACACGTTCTTCTAGCCAAGATCAAATGCCTGCACCTGTTGTTGAAAAGACTACCGCGCCTGGATACTACCCTGCCCCTGCCACTGAGGATTCCGAGGTGGCATTGGCCGTTGCTAGTCGGAGTGATGGGAAACAACGCATGGACGCGCCACCGCCGGATGAAGAGGAGGAACAGAGGGTTAGACATATTGCCACGGACGATAAGCTGGTATTGGAGCGGATGAGGCTAGGCGGATCAGCACCGCCTCAACAAGGGATAGATGAGGATGGGCCTTCAGCGCCAACTGTTGAAGTGGACCAAGAAGGATTCGAGTTACATGACCATCATGACGAACTCGCACATGATCCGACCGACCTCGCTCCGGTCGTTGGTGAATCTTCCTCATCGTCATCTCTCCCTGCCCCGCCACAGCGCCAGATGCACCGAGTCTACTCCGAGGCCGATTTGGCCGAGACCGGTATAGATGAATCTCACCTCTTGCCCTCTGCGCCTCCGCCAGCACATGAGGATCATCTGGCACCTTCCGCCCCGCCATTCCTTCCCGAGGAAGAGGAAACTACGCCTACGGCACCCTCCTTTGAACTCGGCGACGATGACGATGAAGAGGCATCAGAAATCCCGTCTCATGCGTCTCAATCCGAGGAGCAAGCCCAGTCGCCACTCAGGGCTACCGCGGAAATAGAAACGGATCATTCTAGGAATCCATCGTTACCGACCTACGTCCCGTGACCATAACATGACACAAAATCCTAAATTTGGTAGTTGTATTAGTATTAGTAAATTTCTTGGGTCTTGTTGATAGTATTTTTTTTCATCACACCACAACCACAAGATGGTCATTGTAGCAATATTCATGCACGTTGTACGCTTCCTCTTTCCCATTTGCATGCGTTTTAGAGTACACGTATACTACGCTGCGAACAGAAGAAGTGATATGAAAGAAGGTTCATCAGCTGATGTGTGTGGGTTGTGCCTGATTCTGAGGATTGTACAAGTTAACTTTGATTTCCTTTCTCTTAATTACACTTTATACGACGCGTCTTAGATGATTCTGCTAGTCTCATCATCTACCTAGCGTATGAATTATACGGGCGACAGCAGCAAGTCAATCGCACGATGCCAAAGGAAAGCAATCAGTTGAAAATGAAAGGCGACAGAACGGGCGAACTGGACCTCAAGCCTTCCCGACCGACTGCGTCTTCTTCCAAACACGCGAACCGCAAGCACTTATCCGATACTTCAGATAGCTCCGATGATGAGGTTCGACGCAAAGTGATGAAGAAGAAGAAACTGAAAGTCACTGCTAGACATACCGCTTCCCTTGAAGAGCTACAAGCTTCCTCGCCTCCGCCTAATTCGTCGTATACCAATAAGAATACAAACAAGCAGTCCGAGAAGAATGGATCACGGGTATCTCAAGCACCTCATCCATCTGGATCTAGTAAGATCAAGAAACCTCAAGCGAGGGCGGGGGGAGTGTTTGGAGGTACTATCAACAAGATATCTAAACCCCAACCTAAACCCGCTTACGGTCCATTTAGCGGAACTATCAATAAATTCCCATCCAATCCCAGACTTCAACCACAACCCCAGGGTATACCGATTAAGCGCTCGGCACACCTACCTCCTGGACCTAAATCCAAAGTCAACCCGAGTCGGCCTGATGGTAATGGTAAACGCAAAATTGGCGGCTTGGAGGCTGTCAAGGATACTTTGAGGAAACCAAAAGTACCGGTTGTAGAGAAATCAGCTGCTCAAATTCAATGGGAAAGGGACAATGGGCCGGATGCGCTCGTTCTTAAGAAGAGTGAGAAGGAGGAGAAGGCTATCGAGTTGTTTAATGAGGAAGCAAATAGGTTCTTTGAGGAAGCAAAGAATTGTCCCAAACCTGTCGAGATTGAGCGGTATGTTTCGTTATTGCTTTTTCCCTCACCTCACAGGCGGCGAAGCTGATGATAGACCACCAGTACTTGTTGTAAAGGATAAGCAGACAGAGGCTTTACAGGAGATAGTGGCTGGAATCGAGGATGAGATGGGAGATGAAGCGTTGACGCCAGAGGAGCAGGAATATCTAAAGAATTATTCGGATCCGAATAACACATGTCCCGTATGTCCTCATTGGAGATAGGTCTGCAACTGATGATAGTTCTGCGATCATCCGCTTCCTATCAATACGGAACTGAAACCCAGCATGTACAAACAACTATTACGATACCGTACTAGAATACGAGATATCGGATTAGAAGCGATTGGATGGGATCGACAAATCGATTTCTGCAATGCACACAAGTACCATACGACGACCATTCCTCTTGGCCACCGAGCTGGATATCCGAAATCGATCGCTTGGATGGATTTATGGAAGAAATTGGAAGTATCATGGATAAGAGATAGGATTGCGACGATGGTCGAATTACCGACGACTTCGCCAATGTTTCGATATTACTTTTCGGCAGAAGAGGAGAAAGAGGGTGGGGAACCTGAATGGTCTAGGTTCTATATCAGCGCGACTCCTGCAGATCATCTCTCCGCTGGATAGTGAGTCACCCCTGCTGACGACATAGAAGCGGATAGCTGATAGTAGTTACGGTGATCTTGGCACCAATCTGATCAGACAGTATATCACTGATCTAGTCGATTGGGGTTATCTACCCCCTTTGGATCATTCATCGCGATATCATCCCCTCGGATCACAGGATTTCGTTTCCAGAGTCCTCATACCCGAAATCGCAGTCATGTTGATTCAATCGGACCGTGGCCTTCAACCAGAGGGAGACATGATTTTTGAGGACGAAGGTTATACGCAAGCTCAGGAGATTCGGAAGAAAAGTACAGTCTACGGCAAAGTAGCATATTACGATATGGACTCGACTTTACCTGATGAAATCATGCCTGAATTCAGTCTGGCTTCGAAATTCAGGAAAGAGGAGTTAGAGGTACTAAGGGGACAAGGGGAGGGGAAGAAGAAGGGTAAAGCGACTATAGTGGATTTGACGGTGGAGGAAGAGGATGCGGACGATTCTCGAGCTGGTCCATCAAGCCCGGTCATGCCGGTTCGACTCCAGTCTGAAGTCGAGCTCGATGATAGTGATTTCGAGACCGGCGACCCGACAGAAGAAGCCTTCAAATCATCTTCAAGCGTCGCCAACTCCCAGATTACCGAAGTTGAAGTCTCACCGCGAGCCCGAGATGGGAGTTTGACGCCTGTACCGCTTTCCAATCAACGAGAGACACCAAGAATAGCAAGCCGACGCGACTCTTCCATCGCCGAGGACGAAATTCCCTGCTCATCCCAATCTATGCTCAGCTCGGCCAGCTCAAGCCCTCGTAAACGATGTCGAAAGAAGAGGAAAGCGGAGGCGGAAGCTGAGCAGAACGAGAGGGATAGGCACAGTGCCAGTATCAGCGTTTGTACGTCACAAGAATCATTTGGAGAGTTTGATTTCACTTCTCAGGATTTGGGGAGATTGGACGCGGTTGTAGCTGCACAGTAGTGTGTATGATTTTAGTCCATCATCAATAATACCTGTCATAGTTGTCGTTTTCGTTGTACTGGTATCGATTGTACAATATTATATGATATGATAACACGGAACGGAACATGTACTCCCACGTGAGAACTACGTCATTTCCCATTGCGGTATAATGTGATATAATTACTTAAAGTAGTATATTCCTACTCCCGGCTTGATACTCCCGAAGCCTCCCCTTCCCCATTCAGAGTACTACTGCATCGTCTTATCCATCTAGATACTCTACTCTACTCTAACACATTACACTACCATCACATACCTATCACAATGTTGACAGGTACTCTATTGCTAGCCCTAGCGGCAGCTACTTCGGTCGATGCGGCTGTTCACCGGTACGTTTCCACGTACCCCTTCCCCCACCCTTTCAGTCAACGGGCAACGCTTCGTCATCGTTCAAAGTGGCGTATAGCTGATATGTAGAATGCAATTGAAGAAGCTACCCATTTCTCAGACTTCCCTCAACCCCGATGGAAACGATTTCAGGCCTTCTCCAGAGATGGAAGCCGAGTTCTTGAAGCACAAGCACTTGGGTTTCCAGACCCCCGAGTGGCTCGAGAATGTCGGTCAGAAACCCCTCATGGGCTTCGGTGGGGAGGGTAGGAAGATGCCTTCCTTGTCTCAGGTTGATGAGGAGGCTAGGGAGAAGTTCTGGGCCATGATGGTCGGTGACAATCATAATCAGAAGAGGATGGTTAAGGGTGGTCACGGTGTTCCCCTCTCTGGTACATCTATCAGATAGCATTTGAATATAAGCCGAGCTAATCCACAGACTACATGAACGCTCAGTACTACGCTCCTATTACTGTTGGAACTCCTCCTCAGGAGTTCAAGGTCGTTCTCGACACTGGATCATCCAACCTTTGGGTTCCTTCCACCGAGTGCAGCTCGATCGCTTGTTTCGTGAGTTCTCACCTCCACTTCTCAACTTCCCCGCTTCTTGCACCGATTCCCCTCGATCCCATCTGGTTATCCTCCCTGCGGCTACCCTCCCCTCGTCTTGCGATTGATCACGCTAACATCAGCTACACAGCAAGTACGACCACTCTCAATCCTCCACCTATAAGGCCAACGGATCCGAGTTTGCTATTCAATACGGATCCGGATCCCTCGAGGGTTACGTCTCCCAAGACACCGTCGTCATTGGTGATCTCCGTATCAAGAACCAGGACTTTGCCGAAGCTACCAAAGAGCCCGGACTCGCATTCGCTTTCGGTAAATTCGATGGTATTCTCGGTCTAGCCTACAACACCATCTCTGTCAACCACATTGTACCCCCTTTCTACAACATGCTTGACCAGAAGCTCCTCGATGAGCCTGTCTTCTCTTTCCGACTCGGATCCAGCGAACAGGATGGAGGAGAAGCCATCTTTGGTGGTATTGACGAGAACGCCTACACTGGCAAGATCGACTACGTTCCCATCAGGCGAAAGGGATACTGGGAGGTCGAGTTGGAGAAGATTGGTTTCGGAGAAGAGGAGCTCGAGTTGGAGCACACTGGTGCTGCCATCGATACCGGAACTTCTTTGATCGTCATGCCTACCGATGTCGCCGAGATGCTCAACAAGGAGTAGGTCGCTCGCAATCTTGCATGAGATAATAAGCTGATGAGTAGGATCGGCGCTACCAAGGGATGGCAGGGACAGTACACTGTCGACTGTAACACTGTCGAGTCTCTACCCGAGATGTCATTCAGCTTCGGTGGCAAACTCTACAAGCTCAAGGGATCCGACTACATCCTAAACGCCGGTGGAACTTGTATCTCGTCCTTCACCGGAATGGATATCCCAGCTCCTATCGGTCCCTTGTGGATCATTGGAGACACTTTCCTCCGAAAGTACTACACTGTCTACGATCTCGGTAGAAACGCTGTTGGTTTCGCTCCCGCCAAGTTGTAGGTACAATGATGGACTTTGTTGTGTTGCATGAAGGGTCGATATGGGTATAGGCAGGAGTGAAGTAGAAGACAGGAAGGCAGAATGAAGAAGGAAGTAGGAAGTAGGTAGTGAGGTTTCGTGTCGCGTACATAGCTATGGCATCAATCACTTTTTCCACAGACTAGCAAGTTTCCTTCCACTCAGGACAATGTCGTTGAATGTCGCCACCCCACCCTGGGTTGTTCCTCGGCCAGCACCGAAGTAATCAACCGACCTCTTATCTGCCACTACGTATAATAAGGCTGCATAGATACACGACAGAGTATACATACTACCAACACTCAGAATTATATTAGTATCCCGTCGTCCATAGATAGGCTTTTAAACAGAGCAAGAGTAACGCATCTAGAGCGAACGCCATCTCGTACCTGGCCCGGTCTACCCTCATTGACCGACACCCACATCTTTACGCAACAGCTTATACATCACAGACTCGTCGCAGCTTGCTATTGAACGAGATTTAGCTGCGACCCAGTACACGACAACACATGCGACCAGAACGACCAGAACGACCATAGCTTGCGAAGACCGATTGTTTATCGAGTTTCCCGCTTATCACGGGGATGTCACCGGAGGTTAAGACGTCTATAACGTTACCTACACCATAGAGATAAGAGGACCGGTCATACGACAGGGATCATCATAATGACTAGTCATATTGATGAGCTAGATCGTCGGAGAGGAGGAGAAGATTCGGAAATCGGAACCAGCCATTCATTCTCGGCGCCTACACCTTATAATACCTATTTCTCGCCTTCGGTCAATGATCCTGTAGACGACTATGATCACCTGAGTACGCCGGCCAAGTCTTCTGGGAGTGTTTCATTTGAAGCATACCCTGGAGGAGGAGGGGATAGGGACGGGGATGTATCGTTTGGACCATCAATATCATCGCCAAGCCGTGACCATGATCATGATCATGATCGCTCGACCACCTACTCGGCCTCACACGCCTCTGCCCATCTTATCTCGCCGACTCGCTCATTCGATCCGACCATGTCCGTCTTACCTCCTTCCAATCTATCAATACCAGATCCGCCATCAAGACTATCAAGTGCAGGTATCAAATCATCTTTGATGCCGCTCAGTGATGTCGGATCTTCATCATTTAGTGAATCTTCTTCGAAACCTAGATGGACTTGGAAAGGACGGAAGAAGGCTAAATTGGAGATGACGCAGGATGATAGGGATGCACAACGGTTAAAGCAATTGGGGTATGATGCTGTCCTGGGAAGGGAGTATAATTTCTGGTCCAGTCTGGCTATCACCACACTCAACATTGGGGCTTTGCAGGCGAGTCACGCTGTTTCTCTCCCCGTCCTGACCTTAGCTGACTATCAAGGGGACTGTATTAGCAGTGAAGAATACGTACGAGTACGGCGGGCCACAAATGATTGTATGTCAGCTGCATCGTAATGGTCGAGCTGACTTCTAGTTGGTCGCTTGGCCCATGTCTGGACTACTATCATTCTTCCTCACTCTCACATTATCAGAGCTGGCAAGTGCATATCCAGTCGCAGGAGCAATGGCATCATGGGCTTGGAAGTGTGCTCGGGGTGGAGTGGGAGGCGAGAGGAAATGGGGTTGGTTATTAGGTGGAGTCGTTCTCGCTGGGCATGCCGCTGCTGTATATTCACCTTTCATCACCAAGTGTGACGCTCATGCTAGGTCGTCTTGGTGACATGGGAAATTTGTGATATCATCTCTGGAACAATGGCTATGGCCACAGACTATGTTCCGCAGACATGGCATTCAGTGCTTTTCTTCTTGGTACGTATCACATTATCACATTGGCGCTATATTAACGGATAGGCAATCTTACTCTTCCTCGGATGTGTCGGAACAACAGCAACGGGGAGAAGCCATAAATTCTGGATCTGCGGTGGTAAGCCAACCTTTTAGAGCTTTCGTTCCTGTTTCTAATGATATAGGTATATACGGGTTAACAGTATGGGCTATACTCTGCATTACCATCTTAGTATCCGAAGTCAGAAAGGGAGGCAGTATTCGCACCGATCGATTTTACAATAATTCAGGATGGAAGTCGCAAACATATGTCTATTTGCTAGGATGGCAGTATTCCACTATTGCCAGTGGTGTCGTGAGCAGTCTTTCATCTGAAATGTCGTACATCGCTGACGTATACAGGACGCATCTGCTCAGTGAGCTAGACTTTCATAGAAAGTTGGGATTAAACTGATACTCTAGTATGGCCGAGGAAACTAAGAATCCCTCTAGAAATGTCCCAAATGCCATGACGGGATCCATGATCCTGGTACGTCTTGCATAATCTGGAAAAGTTTAGCTGACCAGATAGACATACGTGCTTGCCTATATTGTACGTCGGATGAAGCTAGAGCTTTACCTCTATCGAAGCTGACTTCTAGGCCATCATCCTGCTACTTTTGTCTATCAGCCCGGAAGATGGAACAGATATTTCCAATCACCACTTCCCATTCGTACGTCCTCAGTCAAGATCGCTCGACGCGTAGGCTGACATCCAGGGCTTTGTCCTTTCTCGAGCAATCTCTCCCAAAGGAGCCGTGGCGATTATCGTCCTTCTCATATTCGTCTTACTCCTTCAGGTTCTCGCACAACTGCAAGCCTCCTCGAGATTCCTCTTCGCCCTTGCTCGTGATAATGCCCTGCCCTTCTCAGCCTCGATCAGGAAGACCAATGCCAACAGAGTTCCCGTTATTGCACATTGGTTGGCTATATTTATCTGTATGCCTTTTGCTTTCTTGCTCATTGGCGGATTGAGGACTTTGAGGGGTGTTCTTGCTGTTACTTGCTCTTCGTTGGCTTATACTGGTTATGTGAGTGATCCTTTGGATGGTAATATGATTTAGCTGACGATTAGATCACGCCAGTTATCCTATATCTGCTGTCAAGAAAGAATTTACAGCTGGAGGGCAGGACGAGCTGGTCGTTGAGGAAACTAAGGTATGTTATTCGGATTCAGTACTGACATGCGAAGCTGATCGACAGTAAACCTTTTGCTTGTATCGGTGTACTATTCGGTTTGGGAGTCATCATTGTCCAAACTCTGCCGGGAGCTACCCCTGTGACCGCTCGTGAGTCCGCATCAGATTGTGCTTATTTCAACCTGATCTCCAGGGAATGTCAGCTGGAGTCCGCTTGTGCTGGCGAGCACAGGTGTTCTGACAGTCGTGACGTGGTATGCCTACGGTCGTAAACATTACTCGGGTCCAATTCGAGCCGTCACAAAATGGGAAACAGGTGTCGAAATCGACTTGGCATCAACATTAGGCCCAAAGTCCCGTCCATCAGAACATACAAGACCGAGCAATTTCGATGTGGGCGATGTCACGAACGATATGGAAGTGGATATCGATAGAAAAATGGACATGGACCCGAATTTGGGGATAGAACCAACAGTGACGGCTGCTAGGTCTTGGTCACTGGATGATGATGAAGCTACGGGCGAGTGGGCGGACGTGAGTGTGTTGGAGAGTGGGAGTCGGAGTAGAGGGATGGGTATTGAATCTGGGATACGGAGTCGGCGTGGGTCTTCAGTTGGACATCAGGCTTGATTTTGGTGTTGTGATGGGTTTTCATTTCTTGTATATTAGACTAGCTCAATCGTCCTGGGAGCCATAATGCAGACACTCGCTGTATTGGAGAATCGTCGTATGGCAGGATATGGTCGACTCCGGCTAGACCGTGGGAGAGAAGCACGTCCATTGACGCGACGAGATAACTTGATGTCCATTCGACATGAGTCTTTCGAAACCACTCCTACATCGACCACATGTACAAGACAACATGACAGTCAGATTTTGCTGTTCTCATCTGGAAGATCCGCAAGCTTCGCTACCTCCAAGCTACCCCTCGTCCTCATCATCGTGCCATCCCCTGACCTCACTGTATTTCTGTGAAGAATGCGATGCCATCCGATGCAACCTCTGCGTAGGGGTCGAGATCGCGTCGTACTTCTGTCCCAATTGTCTCTTTGACGTCCCGAGTGCAAGTGTCAGAACAGACAGGAATAGGTGAGTCTTCAGAGCTGACATGACCTGCGGAGCTGATGGCAGGTGTGCAAGAAATTGTTTCTCTTGTCCGAGCTGCGAGAGTTCTTTGGCTGTCCAAGCCAGTGATAGGAGGCTAGATGATGGGACTCTGGAGAGTGGAGCACCTTACATACTCGCTTGTGGTGGGTGTAGATGGACAAGCAGAGAGGTCGGATGGGAATTTGAGAAACCAACTGGTCTAGCTGGTATGTTGCCCTCTAACCGTAGGAGTCGTATGCGCTGATCAACAGCTCAATTACAGAAGATCAATACACAGCCAGAGACTGTTCAAAGCGAATTCGATGCCCTCAAAGATCATTTAGAGGGGTATATCACCACCGCCGTACCTGCCCCAACACCCAGACCAGGGAAGGGGAAACAACCAAGTCGACATATATCCCATCTGACACAAATGGCCGCCAAAGCTCTGGGAAGAGATGTCCCGGGCATGATGGGTAGGCCTAAAAGGAATCAGGGGCTGGATAAGGGGAAAGAAAAAGCAGACTGGGATGAGCTGGAGCCACACAAGACAGAGAGGAGCTGGAGGGGAACACTTGATACAGAAGAGGAGAATAGGGCTGGGCTGGAGATGATGTGGGGGAAAGCATGGGCGGGAGAAGGATATGGTGCGGCAAAGTACGTTGATCGATTCACACAGCTGATCGTTGAGCTAATGAGCAGATCGCTACTGCCTGAACGTATCAGGCTACAGACCAAATTGACCAAACGATGCCCGGAAGCTAGTTGTCGGCATCTCCTCATCCAACCTGATACCAAATCAACCAGGTTCAAAATCAAAATGGTAGCGATGAGCTACTTACCGGCCATCGAGCTAGGGCGACGCCGGCATCGGATATCGCTGGATCAGCCCGGATCGGCGGACACACCAGAAGACCTGGAACGACGTAGACGAGATCGACGACGGACTAGAGTACCCGCCAAAGAGGAGGACGAGATTATGACGAGACCTCTCAGAGCTGGCGAGATCGTGAGTGTGTTAATTTTGGTCCTGTCTGATGATCAGTACACCTTCCAATTGGCATTCATCAACCCGCTATTTGATCCTATTCAAATTCGCCTAACCCCTTCCAGTCGACGAGATCCACATGCGACTTGTCAAGTCTTTGTGCCTGTTCCCCATTTCACTGTGCACGCTCAAAAAGACGCTTGGGCCTATGATGAAGAGGAAGAAGAAGAACATGGATCGGAAGGCCACTCTGAGGAGGGTAGCAGTACTTTTAGCGGACCAACCAAATCGTCAATCAGCGGTCCAGGAACTATGGGTAAGAAATCAAGATTAAGCGTCTTAGGTGGATTGGGGGGTAGTGATAGGAAGAAAAAGGATCATGGAGTGGAGAGGAAAGGCAATATCTCGAAGGTTGGGGTCGAGGTTGAGATCCTGCCTGATGCCGTGGGCTTGGTCGAGGTGAGTCATGCCGTCATGCCGAGCTGATATATAGGCAGACATGGAGATTAGGTATACGTATCGAGCTGATGAAGCGCAAGAAGGGGAGGACAAGGGTAAGGAAGCGTTCAAGACGTTCACTTTCTGGATCCGAGTTGCTTTTGGGACGGTGGAGAGTGGTTGACGCAGGCGAATACTGCTACTCAAGAAATGCATACGGACGCAAGCTATTCTACTATTAATGCTATAAACTACACAATACTGACTGAAGTGATGGTGACATCCTCTCTGAGACTCGCTCAAGCTACGGCATTGACCTTCTTGGTGAAGGCGAAAGGGACAGCAGACGCATACCCGACAACGGAGGTAGACGTAGCGGTCCGACTCCTCTGCCTCGTCCTCAAAGGCGGTGCGGCGCACATGCCGATCGAAGACAAATTCGATAGACTCGACATCATCGCCAGACTCGACAGTGGTATTTGAGCATGGGCACACGCGATGACCGCCTCGATCGTTCGGCTTCGCTGGCGGGTACGGAGGGGTGGAGCTTTGCAAAGACCGATCGAGGAAAGATTCGAAAGGGACGAGACCATGGCCAAGCTGCATGCAGGCACAGCGCGGAGTATTGCGTGATAGTGTGGCTCGTGCTCGACGACCGCGGTGAATTTGTCAGTCGTATGGACCTCAGAGTCGTTCGGTGAGGGATAGCAGGTTGTCCCTGAGGAGTGGGAATGTATTCGAGTGTTGCCAGAGAGTCCTAACAAGGGGTAAATCATCGCCATGACTATGAAGAACAGCGTTTGGTACTTCCCTCGAGTTTATGTATGCGACATGGAGATCCTCCGGAAGACAAGGTATCCAGCTTCTAGCGATACGTATAGGATACAAAGAATTACGATGTGGCACGAGGTCATCGGGGTTGAGTTCATGGCGGTGGAATGGGGAGATACTCTTGAAGATTGAACACGATATGTATATGGCTACAAGTTAATTGTCTCGCCAGAACTCCTCTTCCGGGTTGCCCTGCACGGGCTGCCAGTGGATGTCTCAGTGGTCGGATTCGCTCATGTGCTGATATTTGCCACTTTGTATCGCCACATCAGACCACGTGATTAGCATGAGATTGCCTGGACGCGAATCAACCGATAACTGAACCAAGACGCCTGTCCTGCTCATATCTACGTATACATCATAGCATAAGTCAGAAGCAGAATGGCGACAAGGGATTATTCCGATTCCGAAGATGACTTGGAGTCCAGTGGTCCGACAAACGATATCAGTCATGATGTTGCCGAGAGTGCTCCACCACAAGACGGTGAATCGTCGAGCAAACCGACCTCGTCAAATCTCCGTATAAAGGTGTGCACAATTGTTTGACTATCAGTATGGGACCAGCTAATGTGTGTTCAGCTACGGGCTGCTCGACTGCCGTCCCACGAGCGTTCTTCGCTATCCCCTCCACCACCTCTCACCCTCAAATTCGGGTTACCACCTTCAGCACCTCACACGTCCCGGCCTAGCAAGGCGGAGAGAGCCGCCTACTCTTCATCAGAGGATGATGAGGCCGGTCCGTCCGTCCCATCGGTAAAGCCCTCTTCCAAAGCCAAGAAACCAAGGTTGTCGAGGGCCAAGAAACGGCCTGCAGAAGCAACTGCTGCTTTGGAGCCACCTGTCGGTCAAGCTGCCGGAAGGAAAAGCTACGATTGGCTTATTCCTTCATTCGCTGGTGCAAGTCATGCTGGGCCTTCTGGACGCGATATGCAAGAGCCGGCAAAGAAAATCCCTAGATTGTCGGAAACAAACGATTTGGAAGAACAACCCATGGTTATACAGTCTTCGCCTGCCCAGGAGAAAGAGAGCAAGAGGAGCCATAAGAAGAAAAGGGATAGTGATGTGGTTGGACCTGGGAAAGCATGGAGAAAGGGAATCAAAAAGTGCGTCTGATCCTATTGTCGCTTACGAGTACGACTGACAGACAAGGGGAGTCATGAGACCGACACGCGATACCGGAATTGAGACGCCCATGGGAAGTACACCTGGTAATTCCAGACCAGGAAGTGTGGAGGGGACCCCAGAAGAAGGTGAGTTGTCGGATCATAATTGTGGTCCAGACGCTAATATCGCAACAGAAGAGTCTAGACCTATCGTTATTCCAGTCGAGCACGTGTCAGTCGCCGATGGCCCCTTTGTGTTGGCGGATCCTAAAGAGATGACTGTCTTCGCAAAACCCATCGTAGCGCCTAAAATGATACTCAGTCAATTTCCAAAGGTGAGTTGCCTCTTTCCACACTAGACGGTTCTGACAATCCAGGTGACGCCATATTTCCTGCCCAACAATGGTGGTGATTCTGGCCCGTTTCCTCGAAAAGAAAAGACGAGATCGTGGAAAAACTCCGAAAGAGAGTTCGTAGGGATTGGAGGTGGAACGCTGAAATTCAAATCTTGGGTCAGGGGTTAGTGGCATCTATTCATCATACTAGCTCCGAGAGCTGATGTCGATAGGTCCGCCAGGTGATTTGACCAATGTTCTGAAAGCAGAGAAGGACGTCCAGGACATCAAAGCAAAGGCAAACAAGGAATTGGCCGATTCGAAGCCGAAAGCCAGCAAAGAAAAGGAGAAGGATGGAACAGAGGCGAAGCCAAAGGCCACGAAAGAAAAGGACGAAACAAAAGTCAAAGCACCCAAAGATGATAAACCAAAACAACATAGAACTATCGCTATCGCTCCTCGACCACGGGCCGACTCTGGCTCCGATGCCACGCCACCGGTACAAGTCAACCCTTCACCATCCAATCCGGCACACTTCGACCCAGTGCCTACGACGGAAACGTCGGCTGGACCGGCGGCGTTGTCGCCTGTACTCCCTGCTGAGAGGGAATTGCCCACTATCCCAGCTCCTGCCGCTCAAGAAAGGCATGTCTGGCCATCAGTCCTGGAACCAGCCCCACAGGGCGGACCTGCCCCCGTAGTGACGTCGGAGGGAACTATATTCCACTTTGGTGACCCGTCATCCGCGCACCCAGCGGAGCCCGAGCACTCCATCCCAATGCCGGATGTAACTCAGCCGGGCTGGACCTCAGACGGGACGGGATTAAGCAGGAAGAATGATGGCGCGAAACACGTGCCTGCCAGCCACGAGAAGGGGAAGCCCCCTCCGCAGCCGCGGTCGTCTCCCCGGGACAAGTACGCGCCCCTTTACACAAACAAGCTACCGATTAATGCCTTTCCAGATGGAACGGTCGAGGTCGACAACCCCGAAGTGGCATCAAAATTCCCGAGGAGATCGAAGTTGGCTCAAGAAATTCGTCAAGAGGATGGTCAAGCAGAGTAGGAGCATGTGACATTATACTTCTTGGATATCGTGTAATTGTACAACAGTCATGTCGAATTATGGTAGAGTACGGAGCATGTAAGATAACAGACCTATCGACGCGCGATGGCAATAACAATGTCTCTTCCCCAGCCTAGTCTCCATTCAGCCAATCGCTTCAATTCCCGCCATTCTCCTCCATTTGGATGTTCTGCCCCTGGAGGCAGGTAGACTATGTAATCTGCCTCCGAGAGAAGACTTCGGAACAACGATCCGAGCAGCAACGAAAGCAGGCAACAAATGATCAAGCCTTGAGGTGTCAACAAGGCATGGATCGCTGCTGGAGTAGTAGTAACGATGGCGGTTCCGACACCATCTTGAGATGTCAAAGAAGACTTTGCCTCGTCTCCAGGAACGAGAGATATTATCGGGTTAATTGGTGACGGTGGTGCAGTAGAAGGCGCAGATATCGAGAACCGGTTTAAGCGAGGGTAGGGGTATTTGTATTTCCAGAAATTATAGCGTGAAGGTGGAGCAAGCGTGTCATGAGGTGGAGGTACGATTTCAGATACCTCCAACTGAGTCGTCAGCTTAGCTTCTGGCAGAGCGAGGTCAACAAACCCTTTCCTCCAGAGGCTCTACGTTAGGATCCGGTGAGGAAATCGTCACATTATCCTCGCTTATTGCATCGAGGGCTCTTGGTGGAGTCTCGGACATGAGCTCTGTGGCTACTGCCAAAGGTCTTTCGAGACTCTTAGATCCCGGTGTGTCCCGGCTGAAAATCAGATTGAAGCACGCATATGCGGACTGTAGTGGACTCACTTGACAAGCTGGGACAGCTTGCTCTCGACGCCTTTGAAAGTCCTGATTTTCCTCTCATCTTCCACCGTGATGGTACTGTCACCCATCATATACTTGGCTTCGCCGCCTTGTTTACGAGTCTTCAGCCTGAGCTGAACGACCGCTCCATCATTCAAGAGATCAAGGTACCATCGTGGTCGAGGCGCTGGTGCTGATTTGCCGGTAAGCGGATCGGTGATGGGCGCCTCAAATTCCGAAGTTGGCAGTGTAATGCGTAGCAGATGTCGAGCCACAGCGGAGGGATCAAGCGACGCCGATTGCAAGACCGACGGCGCCAGTGCGATCACGCTGATATTGAAGGGAAGGTCGAGCTGCTGAGGAGGGAGGCTGAATGGCATGATCGATTCCGAGGTCCGAGAGGAATGCAGCGCGACTGGTAGAGCGATACCGCGAACTGAGATTTCGGCCCCTGCTTTGACCATTCCGTGACCAATATAGACTTCGCACACTACTAGGTCCTTTCGGCCCCTCCGGATGTCTTCGCCTAGATCAATAATAGTCGAGCGTGTCGAATTCACGGAAGTCTTTGACTCATTGTGCCGTAAAATCGGCATCAAGCCTCCATCCCGCTTGTCCCCTGAGCTTGAGGGCGAGACAGAGACCGTCAAGGAATAACCATCTTCCTCGATTCGTTCGTCAACTCCAGCCTTATCCGCGTCGCTTCCCTCCAAAGCCCACGGTCCGGCTGTTGAGGTATCCGGCATCATTATCGACATATTTGGCGTTTGCGCTCGACAAGGAGGGCCTTTGGTCTTGAGTATGCTCTCGACAGCGAGTATGGATCGGGGCAAGGAGGTGTTCAGGACATTATTGACTGATAAGGGAATATTCCCGGAATAGTCGGTAGCGCCAACAAACATACATCGTGTCGAAGGGATCGCATACTGTTCATGCGAATATGGATCGATCGTCTCGAGAATCCAGCCCTCCAGGACGATATTACCATTTGGCAGGATCAGAGGATTGTATTTCGCCGAATCAAAGCCGATTGCTGACGCGTCGAATGATGACGTCGAAGCGTGAAATATCGTAGATAAAGAAGTACTGGGATGAATGGATGGAGTGAGGGGCGGGCCATCAGGTGCCCTGGCAACTACCGTTGCCACCAGCATACTCCTTGACCTAAAAGGAAACGCGGTATAGGCCGTCGCTTGACTGGTGGAGATACCATGGCCATATGATTCGAGGCGTAGGGATTTATCGTAACATTCGTCCTTGCGCAATGACGAGACTGCCGCCGAGACCTCTTCAGCAGTGAAGCCTTCGATGATCCGACCAGCTCGATAAACCGGAAATGATTCCGAAACATGTGGGACGAGTTTCTTTTCGATTTTGAGACCATCACGTTCTGATACAGGCTGCCAGCCAAAGGGATCGGTCGATTCGCCGTCACGATCAGCATGTATACGCGCCAGTTGAGCCAGCGAGCGAACGGCTGCATCAATGGGTGTACTACCGGCAACCAATGCCGGGGAGGGTGTTGCCATGGGTATGATAGCAGCTCTAGTGGACTCGGCAGCGACAGAATACCAACGTGCCAGTGGCATCGACAGTCGAGAGTACGTGGTGATGGGCGCTGGCGCGACCGCTGGCTCTGATGGGGCGGCTATAGACATGTCCATGGTTGACTGCCTTTTGCGCAATGTGCCCAATGCCGGAGGCTGATCAAGCGGCGCTCTTGTTGGTCGAGATCGTCGCTGCTTCTTTAGCAAGTGCGCATCTGTCTCTGTCATTTCCTCGTAATCGATCTTGACCTTGTGACCATTACATGTGACTAATGTTTTTGCTCCAGGTGGACTGAGTCCTCTCTTGACAGTTACAACAACCTTTTCGTCACCTAATGTAGCCGGATCGTGTTCGATGGTCAACCACAGACCCCCGCCCGCGGTCGAGAGGCGATGCCGACGGAGTGCGGAGATCGAGTATTGTGGCGGATCGACGACGACCACAAATGTGCTGGCCCATTTATCGGCATCGCACCTGATCTCGCAATCGATGGTGGTGAGCAATCTTCTAGCCTCGAGTGACCTGAGGCTACTGTTCTCTGAGCCGACTACTTCTGGATTGCGGACTGCAACAGGCAGTGGAAAAGCGGTAGCCGTACTTGATGAGTTCGACCGACGTGCTTCTGCCGATTGATATTCATAACGGAAAGTCTCCTTCTCCACATCATATCGAGACGAGAGAGCTTTGGCGCCTCCTAGACGAGTCGCAACAGGCGGTGCACCATGTTTGATCGAAAATTCACCGATACCAGCCAAAGTAGTCATCATCACCTGAGGTATCGAAGACTTGTTGGACCAACCACGAGGATCACTTTGTTCGACGAGCGTGACCTGCGTCGTATTTGGCGAGAGCGATTCGATTGACCATCCTTGTAGGTCGATCTGAGTTCTGATTACGGTGGGATCGATGATTGGTGGGATGGTCTTGAATAGCTCTGCATCATCGACTGAGAATCCGAAGAGGTGGACTGAAGAGGGTGACTTGTATGTAGTTCTCAGCATGACAGAATCGCGAGCACTGGTATCAGTTGCCTTCGGATGGACCACTTACGATACAGGCCACGCAGCTTTCGTTTTCATATGCCATAGATCCGTCAACTCGTTCACATCTTCTAGTAGACTCGCGTCATCATGCGTTTTGTCCCATACCAGCCGAGCCCCTGGACTGGCGATGGTGGCGTAGAGATCCCAGATTCCAACTCCGACAAAGACCGCTTCAGCTCGGAACACCACCAAAGTCTTGTCGATCGAGTTAAGTTGGTGTATCGCCACACCCCTAGAGTCCAAGACTGATCGCCACTTTGGCTCTGGCTCTTGTAGCAGAGACGTGAAGTCTATGTTGTCAGCTCGGCAGTTGAGGAGTAGGTAATAGGACGCACATATGTAGTTACGCTTGATCAGAGCCGCAATACCTTTCCCTGCTGCTTGAGAGCGATCTACGGACCGCCTCCTCTCGCTAGACATCTTGTTGATGCTCATCGGTTCCATAGTACTCATGGTACGCAAAGATATGCCGCTCGTACTCGCTGTCTCCTCCAAAAGAGGTCTCTTGTCCACATGGGTGGACATCGGCTCGATGGTCACAGGTATCCCGTTGATCCGCACACCAGAAGCTGATGAAGACGTGCGTTCGATCGAAACCTTGACCCTAACCAGCTCTTCATAGTCCGTCAACGGGGCGTGGCAGAATCTTACAATGAGCCGTTTGGGCGGAAGAGCACCATACGAGACAGGTGGAGATTGGCCGACAAACGATGTCCAAGATGTGGATGGGGATTCTTCGCCGTGTTGGGTTTTGACGTGAATTTGGATATCCCAACTCTCGGTGGAAGATATACCGAATTCGACCTGTCTCCTAGGTACGTGTCCATCTCCACTGTGACCGCCCGCAACGATGGCATACCCCACGCCGAGGGTGACTCTGACCGGATCGTAAGAGACGTTGCCAAAGCTCACTTCCGGTCCGTAATCCAGTAGAACCGGTACTTTCTCGCTACCATCGCGAACTTGGTTCACCAATCCCACCATCAAGGAAGGTAGATGCTGAGGTACTCCTCCACCAACTGCCCAGGCTCCTTTTGGGTTCCATGACCAGAAACATGTGATCCTGCATTTTCCTGGAGAAAGATCGGTCGCGCTACCTGGAAGCTGTATGAACCAAGCGAGTAGTGTTACGTGAGCTCGTACATATGGCGGAGCTGGTCGCAGATAGGCGGGCTCATGCCGAGAGCGAGGGAGTGACGTGGAGATATCGACCAACGTCCGCTGATCTATCAATGTTTTAGATATCGTGATGGCGTCCCTTGGACTCGATGGCCATCCTAGTCTAAATCGGGTTCGAGTCACGCGAGTGTGAGCATCGAGCAGGTCCTCTGTCATGGCCTCCTCCACCATTCGGTCCCCTGCTCATCAGCCTGATCATGATGGTAGCACTCACACATAGGCCTAGTTTCTGGAGTCACCAAACATCCTCGAAAGTCCTCAATTCCGACATCCGGACCACAATCTACCTCCGCAACAGCTCTGAAGACCTCTCCACCCCTACCAGATCGGCGAAAGACTTTGACATCAGTTGCTGAGATACTTCCAAGCTTCCTCTGACTAGTCGATGGTGATGGGGCGTCATGTGCCACTGTTGACGAGGTGAGGGGAAGAACTTGGACCGGCTTCCAGGCCGAGGAATGGGATGATTGCAGCAGAGCTCGAAAGTAAGATAGAGATCCCTCGAGGGCTTCATGCCATGCTGCCTCTAGCCTTTGCTATCAGCTAAAGCCTAACTATCATGCTAGAAGAATGGGCTCACTTGCTGCCATCGTCAAGATTCTCGAGACGCATTCCGCCTTTCGGTCATCTGCGTATCCGACAGTGAGACTGTCCTTGGTCGTAGGCGTAGGCGTCTGATAAGCGCAGCGGATGTTTCCCAGAGGGAGATCTACCTGGGCTAGTCCTCTAGGACACTACGCAAGCAGAAGTGGGATAGTGTAAAAGTGGGGAAGTGACGGTAAATGATCGTACGGTCACCTCGTGACCCGAAACAACTTACCTCCACCTGGCAGGTCTCTCGGTACTATACATCCCTCTTGTTCACTCAAATACATTTCGGACAGCGTATAGCAGCATATCCGGTCACGCCAGCGCCGAGATTGTGCTGCAGACGAAGTGGACTGCAGGATGTCCGACTCGATACCGACCATCTCGGCGACCTCACCGCACTCCACGCTGTCTTCCCCTTCCTCCCGGCCGACCTCGCCGAGCGGAGGCCTTCGTCGTCCCGCCTCACATGGCCGCCTAGCAAAGCTCATGATGCCCGGTAGGAACAGAGCATCATCCTCCGCCTCGGCAACGAATGAGACAGCATATGCAGATGAGCAGACACCCACGTCAAGCGGACGGACGACTCCGGAACAGAGGCGCAGGATAGGAAAGGCAGCTGCCACTAGTCTGCTAGCTAGTGATGCAAAGTACAAGAAGCTTGCTGCTGCGGTAGATAAGAGTCTGGCGAGCTTTGAAAATGTCAATGAGTGGGCGGACTTTATCAGCTTTCTCTCGCGATTGCTAAAGGTAAGCTTTTGTGGGACCGACGGACCTGACGGGCAGACATTGCAGTCGGCAACACCACCTTATACCGAGATACCAAGGAAGCTCATCGTGTCAAAACGTCTCGCGCAATGCTTAAATCCGGCTTTACCATCTGGAGTTCACCAGCGAGCTCTAGATGTCTATGCCTACATATTCAGTACGATTGGCGTGAGTCTCCCATTCGTTACCGTCATCGAATGTCTACTGACGGCTCAGGGAGATGGGCTACGTCGGGACCTTCTTGTATGGTCTTCTGGCCTATTTCCTTTCTTTCAAGCGGCCGCTACTTCTGTCCGGCCTATCTTGATCAGTCTATACGAGACTTATTACTTGCCCCTGGGTGAGGATCTGCGACCAGCGACTAAGGCACTGGTACTGGCATTGCTACCAGGAATCGAAGAGGAGACTGGGGACTTCTTTGACAGGGTAAGACTTGCATCTTTGTCGTAAAAGTGCTGACCGCTCAGGTATACTCGCTTCTAAGCAAGCTTTCTGACGCTGTCTCGCCCGGATTCTTCCTGCAGAATATGTTCCTCACACTCATATCGAGCCCTTCCTCCCGCCTCGCCACGCTGAATTACCTGTCAAAGTCAATTCCCAACGCACCCGAAGCTGTCGCTGATTCATCCGATGTAGGCTTGGTGGTCCGAGGAGTTGCTGCAGCATTGGAGGATGAAAACATGTTGGTCAGAAGGAACGGGCTAGATCTGCTACTTAGGATCACACCACTGGATGGAAGCGTTTTCAAGTAGGTAAGCATCGGAGATAAAACTGATTGTATAGGGAAGCCGAGGACAAGGATCGACAACACCTCATGCGTGCAGCCTGCTCGGTGGTACTGCAGCGAGAAGTCTCGCTTAGTCGGAGGGTATACACCTGGCTGCTGGGCAAGGAGGACGCGCCGGAGAAGCAGATTTCGTATTTCAGGACATATGGCTTGAATATGCTGGTCACAGTGCTGAAAGTACGTTCGAGATCGGCTCCTTACCTGACAAGTAGAACGACATGGAGAATCTTGGTGTTGACTCGCAACCGTATGATGCACAAAGACCTTTCAAAGTGTTCTTGTCCTTATTGGACCGATGGGAGGTCGGCGCCTCGCTGAGTGACCAATTGGCAGTTCCGGCTCTGGAGGCTATCCGCGCCGGGCTGCCGAGAGTGTCTTCGGACATGAGAGGCGAGGTACGTCGTGATGCAGTTTCTCGATAGTATGCTCATTTCAGATGCTCGACACAGCCACTGCGGTCTACGAAGCGGTCGAACCAATCATCGTCTGGAAGGCATTGTACGATGGCTTCCAAATGGGTATCGATGGTCAAAATACCCTTGTAAGTCTTCCTAGTGATGATGAGAGCGGTCCAGAACTGACTTCATAGTCTTCGAAGCTGTTCGCTTGGATTTTAAGCTCCGTCCGACAACATGACGAGGAGATTCTATCGCTACATATGCCTGTGGTTCTGGACTCATTGCTGGATCATCTGATTGTGAGTTTGGTGGTTCGGCAACCGCTAATCATCAGTCGTCGTCTGGTCAGACCAATATCGTCCACAGCCGACTGGCTCTGCAGCTACTAAGACTGATACCGGAACATTTCTGGAGTCGAGTTGAGTTGGTCGACAGGACGAGCTTTAAAGACGAAGGGCCGTGGTCCACTCAGGTATACAGAACGGCGAACCCTCCCTTGGCCGACTTGCTGGAGAAGGTGAAAGCTACGGTCCCGTCACAGCTGGTATCTAAAGTCTTCCAGCTCTCTTCAAAATCGCTGTCCGACAGCTCGACAGCCTCTGAGACCCAGTTGGTCGTCCTGGAGCTGGTTGATTGCCTACTCGACCAAGAGCCGCCTTCTTTGAAGGATGTTCAAGGTCGAGCTTGGATCGGATCGATCGTCAAATCTCTGTCGAATATGAAGTCGTTCCCAGTCGTTGACGCCATGATCTCATCAATGCTCAAGGCCTGCCGCTCTTCTGCTTTCAGACCTCATCTGGATCGATCTCATTCGACAATCATGACCAACATGTTAGATACAGTAAGTCATCAGTGCTAATCTAGCTGACGATCAGCTTTTTCGATATCTTCAAACCGATTTCGGGTTCTATCACTCTAGAGCGGTCGAGCTACTATGGGAGTGTAATCAGCTTGCGGATGTACAGCAACTAGAGACTGTCACGTCGAGACGTGTGGCCGACAAGCGGGGTCGAGCCGAGGCCTATGCAGCTTTTGGTGTCTTGTGGCGTCTCACCGGTAAGTCCTACAACGAAGCGGTCGGCCAGGCTGATGAGCAGATGACTCGATGTTACCCGGTGAATTGTTCTATACCTCGATCCTGATGATCGTCGATGCTCTCAATGATCATGATCGTCTAGTCCGACAAGAAGCTGAGTCATGGATCAAGTCAAACTTGCAATCGCCTTTCCGCGTACTGGACCCGATCCTCAGCCGTTTGCTTGTCATGTCCCGAGAATACGAGATGTTCAGATATCTCTTGGAGACGCTATGCACGATCTTGCGATTTGGTGGGGCCTCAATACGAAAAGCCTGTCAAAATACTTCGCTGGCTTCGTCTGTGCATCCCGGTATCCTCAGCTTGGCTCAAAACGGTAAGCTTGCTGCAACGTGTATGACTGATGCAAGATGACTCGAAGACCTACCTCGAGCTCATTGTAGAAAGGGCGATCGCCTTCTTGGAGATCGAGCCTACCAGCAAGATTGGAACCTCGAGTGCTGTGACCGACTTCAAAGCAATCCTTCGCGTCCAGAGTGTCTCGCTTGAGCTCTTAAGACTTCTCATAAGCGATACCAACACTTCAGACGGCATCATCATCATCACCAAGGATTGTCTGGTACAGAAATTACGACAAAGCACCCGGCAGCATCATCTTCTCCTCCAGCCACAGATGCTCTCACTACTCCAGATCGCAATGACACATAGCAATACCTCAAGACTGAAGCATCAGCGCAAGCGATCGGTGCTCGAAAAGACAGAAATAGTCCCTGAATCAGAATTCGAGTTGGCCCTCGTCCAGGCCATTATCGAAGCTGTCTCATCACCGCAAAATAGGTCTTCACTCCGACACTGGGTGGACTTTGTACTCGCCATCACTCCATCTATTGAGAGCCGTCCTTCACTGGTCTTGATGCTCTGCGAGTGCTTCTCGGACCAACTTAGACGGGATGTTCTTCAACTCAAGGCAGTCTACCAAAGTATCGCTTCTAGGGGTGTACACTCGGGACTCTCGGAATCAGAAGTGCTTTTCATTTTGGCTGGTCTGGAACGATTGGTAATTCTTGTTCTTGCTGGTGGACAGAAGAGGACACATGGCGAGGAAGGGCAGAAGTCTCAAGGAGAAGGTGGATTAATGGGTCTGGTATCTGGAGTCTTCACTGTCGAAGCACCCATCAACGACAAGGTTTGCCAATCACCCATTCGGGAAAACATCGCTGATAAACAGACTGCGGACACTGTACAATATCTCGATGACGCCATCAATGCTCTCCTCCTCACCTGGTCAGCTACCAGCAAGCAGGATGCATCGAGCGGATCAAGCGTGTCCAAGCCGGTTGACTCGCCTATCCGAATGACCACGCGATCGGTTCTTGAGAAGATGTTCACAGCCAATCCTTCCGCTGTTATCGGAAGTATAGTGCAGGTATGGGCTGCCCACTCGCCCGATATTGCCGTACGTGCTCTCCCTCGAGGCAGTTCCACTACTGAATGATATAGGACGAAGCAATTTTCGAATGCATTGATAGACTCGCCCCTTCCGCTCAGAAAGTGGTGGAGATCATCAGTGAAGGCGTTACTGGCCGCCAGGGGAGTCGAGCAAGCGAGGCTTCGTGAGCAGTCCAGGGTCTCCGCTTGATCTCAGCTCACGGTTTAGATCCGATCCAGCATTCATGGGATTCCTGGAAGTCTACATCTCGCGACTTGAAGCCCCAATCGCACTACAGATTTGGAACACATCGTTCACTTTTGCCCGAGGCGTCATCTCCACGTCAAATCCGTCTACTAGAGCCCAACTGTATCCTGTCTTGAGATGTGTCACCACTCTCAGCAAAACTGTCTCGTCAACTAGCGCTCTAGAAGACCGCCGACTTCGACGGGATCTGCAGGACGTCTATCTCAAGCTACTCGATGGGGTCGTTTCAACTGCTGGTCGGTCGGCGGAGATCATCGTCTGGAAGCGTGATGGTACGCAGTCGGATCACGAGAAGACCGAGAACGGCCAGCATGATGGACTGCGCGATATCCAGGCGTTCGTCGCAGACAGGGTCGTACCAGACCTAAGGGCTTTCTTGGCAGACAATGACAAGATCGCAAACGCGGCCAACTCAATCTCGTCTGGTCTCATTGTACCTGCCTTCCGACGCCAAGGGTAAGCTTCCGCCTGCTTAGTTGAAATGGAACTGACAACAAGCGTGGATGCTACGGTACTTCGAGTCCTGTTCGAATTGACCAAGTTGCCTTCGGCTACTAAAGCTTGGCGACTTCAGGTGGGCGAGGCATTCAACGATCAACAATTTTTCAAGGTCAAATTATCATTGGCAACTTTGTGGAAGCCCCTCATTTGCGGCTTGATGGACAGCGACAAAGAGCGTTTCGGAGAGCTTCTGAGTGAGTGATCCGGAGGTTTTTCAACAAGATTCTTACGAACAGCCCGTATCACCGCTGGTCCATCGTCCAATATATTCACGAACCGAGAACAAGAGATGATATCTCGGTCACTCAATCTGCGTCGGTTGACTTTTGTGCTACTGGCAGCAGAGATAAATCACTACCTCGTCCAGCTGCCCAGCATACAGGAGAAGCTGGTGGATATACTACGCACCGATGTCGTCTCGCCAAGGGTACACAGCGAGGTCAGTTACATCGCGAAATGCTAGATGATAGATTGACCGGATAGGTTTACCTCTGCCTCAGAGTGTTGATGTGCCGGATTTCGCCCCAGCACTTGACCAACTTCTGGCCTGTCATCCTAACCGAACTGCTCAAGGTGTTTGAGGGGACGATGGATGATCCTCCAGCAGACAACTCGGAAGACTTGGCACTGGTGTTGGCTGCTTGTAAATTCCTCGACCTACTCCTCATAATTCAGTCCGAGGACTTTCAGATGTGAGCTACCACATGAGGTCCTCCATCAGATAGCTGATGGTGATAGTCATCAGTGGATGTTTGTCACTGATACCACGGATGCTGCGTACCCGCCTGAAGATTTCTTGCCTGAATCCATCATGGATCGCCTATCCGAGATCTTGAGCGAGCATAAGCATACGCAAGTGAGTAATACACTTTGGGACGACGATCGGCGCTGATACGTAGACTCCTCATGCGTTCATCCCTCTGGATGTATACGATAATGACACGACAGCCCTACGCCGTCCTCGTCTTACGGACGTTGACCACCTGACGAGCTTGTATTCTTTACAGCCATTCTGCGCTAGGGCTAGCATCGATACCTATGAGGGAGTATACGGCAATCAAGGTGTGGACTGGGACTATGTTGAATCCGGCCTCGACCGAGAGGTGTTTGAGTCGAGAGAATAGAAGGCTCAAAGAGTCTGGCATAGATTGTATCACTGCATAGATGTACTTGCATGGCTTGCTTGCAGCAATGGACATCAGACTGTACGCAAGGGATCTCGATCCTCCTGACTAACCAGGACTTCCCATTCTGAGTCTATGCTCGTAATCTCTGTATCTCTCGTGTGGTCGTACCGATCAAGGCTTTGATGATCGTTGTTAAGTTCATCCTGTAGCCATTTCTGCAGGACTTGAGTAAGATATGGTCTCTCTGAATTTGAGTGATTCGTCAGGATGACAGCTTGTCCCTTGGCGACAGCTGCTAGTACTTCATGCTGTTTGGTCAGCTGACTCCTCAGTAGCCAAGTTTTACCAACATGTGACATCTCTCCTGTGAGCAGTAAATCTGCCGGGACATCCTTGAGCAAACTGCCTCCTGCGATATTAGCTAAATCTCATGGGCTGAGCCTAGACCTACCCGATCCCGCACAGACTGCTATTGACTCGATAGGTAATTCGTCTCGAGGCGTAGCGACTTGGACTGACTGTTAGACCTCGCTCTGCAAACTGACGGATACAAGCTTACCGTGCTCCACATTCAGGTGCTTTTTCACCATCCGCACGACCTCTCCAACTTCCAGTCCCTGCCCTAGATCCACTCTTCTACCCATCCCAGCATCCTCGAACCCCTTGACCTTTTCTCCCGGAGGACTAATCACTTCTGAGGTGCCATCTTTGGCGTATTGTACAAACGGCTGGATAAGGAAGGTGTTGATGCCATTCGGTGTAGCGTCGAGGGAGGTGTGAGGGGAAAAGACGGAAATGCCTTTTGCTGATAGACGCAGTAGAGACGCCTGCAGAGGGTCCGCTAAGGTCATTGATTTGAGACCTCGGAAGATCTTATCTGTCAGCTGCGGCCGTAATGCTGGCATGGCAAGCTTACTGGAGGATGGTAAGAGACAATGACTGAACATTGAGGTAGATTGAGGGCTTCATTGCAGACAGCTGTCGTTAGACTGACACATCAGCTGATCACAGGTATAAGAGGTATGTAGCAGCTTACTCGATAGTCAAAAGGACCTGTCTATGCGCAGCGTTGGCCACAGGCGATTCTTAACATGTGAGCGATCACCCAATCGTGTAAGCAATTGACCCACCGATCATGATTCCAACATTGTCCCAACTACGTTCTGCCAGCTGCAAAGGCGCGATCTTCTCCCACACTTTCTTCACTGCCTGGATTGGTGTTACTTGCCAAGCCGGCATCTTGATCTTCTCAGCTGCTTGATATCGTTATCGAAAGATGGCTTGTCGCTGTCGAAAGATCGCTCATCGTCATCAAGCTCCCCGTGGGGGATGATTGATTCCGTTGGTCATAGAAATGAGTCAATTGTAGCACTATTCCACCTGTTTAACCTATATCATACATCTTCACAATGTCTGTAGTACCGTTACCACCCGCACCACTGTCAGCCGCGGGCCCTTCGTCACATGCGAGATCAAGTACAGCTCACAGGAACAAAGACTTTGATGTGGTCGCGGCGTACCGGAAAGCATTAAGCAACCATAGTGTGGGTGTTTCTCGCGCGTGTTCAACGAAGACTGATTTATCAGGTACCCCATCCCATCGCTGCCATCCTGGCTCTTGTGGAGCTCATGGAGTCCTCGACAGGTGAGCCTCCATCTGAGATGGTACAATGTTCACCACTCTGACTGTGCAGCAACCACCAGTTTCGGACTCGCCGAAGATGTCAAGGTCGGCCGCGAAACGCTCATGAATACCCAATCATCACTTGGTGTCAGGGCAGGATGTCAACTTTGGGAGAGATTCTTCTCACTATCGCGTCCGGGAGACCTCGTATGTCTATCCATTAACATGGGATTGGGCATTCTAACTCGCTAGGACTTTCCCGTTTACAAGCGAAGTCTCATCGCTCAAGGACGATCTTTCTGTAACGCTACCGCACCACAATGCCGTGAGAAGATCGCTGCTCTGGCTGTCGATTTCCTGAGCGATGATGCTACGGTGAGGCAAACGTCCTCACTTGTCCCATTCGCTCACTGATATGGCAGATCTTGACTCACAGCTACTCGCGAACGGTGATTCAGTCGATTTTGAGGGCACACGCGCAGAACAAGCGTATACAGGTCTATGTCACCGAAGCTCGGCCATCATGTCTAGGGTGGGTAGCGATAAGGTGTACACGGGCGGTACTGATCTTGCAGGATGAAAACACATCAGATCCTCACTGCGAATGGTATACCTTGTACCGTTGTATTGGACAGCGCTGTCGGATACGTCATGGAACGAGTGGATCTAGTACTAGTGGGATCCGAGGCAGTCGTGGAGAGTGGAGTAGGTTTCTTCAGTCAATGATACACTTCCCACTGACAAGCAGGCACTCGTATCTGCAGTGGGAACATACCAGGTCGCATTGGTCGCCAAAGCTTTTCAGAAACCTTTCTACGCCTTGGCCGAATCGTACAAATTCTTGCGTCATTTTCCACTCTCTCAGACGGACCTCCCAATGCCCCGTCATCCCGACTCGACGATACCGGAACCTCCTCTCTCGTTCCCATCACATTCGAAACCTGGACCCGATGAATTGAAGACCGATAGCAGGGGGAGACCGGAGCTAGGAGAGGATATGGAAAGACGGAATCCGACCGTGGATGTTACGGCGCCGAATTTGATTGACTTCATCATCACGGACCTCGGAGCGCCACTCAGCCCAACTTCGGTCAGTCAGTACTTGGTAGCGCAGTTCTCTTCATGATCCTATGTACGCCTTGGGCATATCAGCATTGCGTATGTCTAGGCTGTACCTGAGCGGTCTCCGAGTCGATCGAGCTCTTGGCCAAAGCCGTATCGCCCTGGTCTCCGTTCATGACCATCGTCATCGATGACGCGAGCCATTATCTAAAGGTTCACAGCTTATCATTCACGCCGTCCTATCATGTCATTCGTCGGGTTCGCAGTGGATGCTGCCCAAGTAGAGACGTCTCGCCCACATAGTTCACGTTCATCCGCTGGGGCCTGGTCATCGCCCCCAAAGCCGAGTCGGCCGCGGACTACCTTTGTCCCACGAGTCTTCGTGGCATTGTCGTTCTCGTATTCACCCCAGGCTATATTCTCCGTTCGTATTTTCAATCCGCTCGGTATGTTACTCTTCTACTACGACTTCTCACGTGTGCGAACCATGCAGACAGACACCATCATGCGCGAAGTCTCAGTAATGACGGAGGTTCCAGATATCCCTCCTCCGAGGGTGGTTGTAAGCTTCTTCAGGTACAACCCGGCCGATACCGTTCGGGAACCCCACCAGATCTCGATCTATGCCAGCTACTACGAAGGCCCAGAGCTGAAAGGCATTAAATTCTCGCCACCCGGATCGATTCCGATATCTGCCTAGATCCCTACTAAGCAATAGCCCCACTAATGCTTGTTTCCGGGTAATGACCGCCGGGGTACAGACAAAGTACTGGCACCCCATGAGATTACCATGAAACCCCACCGACAGACCTTTACAGAGCTCGTGGATGGGCACTCTGCCTGATCCTGAAGGTGATGGGAAGTCGGAACGAATGTTTGCAGCTGGCTTCCATGGTGGATCGACGAACGCCACCCAGCAAGATGGGAAACCGGATTGGTTGGTCCTTGGCGTCAGGCAAAGATCGACTACAGCCAGGAGTCTATTGAGAGGGAAGGGTTTGTAGACAAATGAGCTCGGTGTCTAGCGGCATAGGCTTGTCGAGAGTCCGGCATAGTAGAAAGAGAAACGAGATGGACAGGATTGGCACTAAGCTTATCTTCCTGTAGAACGGACTTAAACAACAGCATCTTGACCAGAGACTCACTCGTGATCAAGCTCCATCCGTGGAACTCCATCGCATATATCGTTTGACTCCCGGTAGTGAATGCAACTGTGCCACGCGTCGATCATCTTCAAGCGAGCCACTTCGATTAGTATTGATCGTGACGGACTCGGTGGGTTGGCGAGGATGGCAAATGTCGGGAAGGGCCGATGAACATCTTGGTGGACGTTTTGTGCTACATCTTGCCGGTGGGTACGATTGGAGGATCCAGGCAAGTAAAGCAGTCACCTTGAATGAGACTTGCAATACATGTAAATGAGTTGGAAGGCAGTAATGATGTGCGGGACGTGGAGAGACATGAGACATATACAGATATTTGCATCTTCCTGTTTTTCCCCGTCCTACAGTACTGTAACTTCACATAACGTGTCCTTTATTTGAACCCATGAAATCCCCTCGATCTAAGCAGCAATGTGAGCAACCTCCCTGTCCCAACACCTATGCTGAGCCACACCGTCAATGTACTTCTTGGCAAACTCGACCCCAGTTCCAACATTGTTCACAAACACACAACCGTTCTCCTGAACGACATCACTCGAAGTTTTGACATCCGCACTGAATTCTCCAGGTAGACACATATCGGCGACCCAAGGAATAGCGTTTCCAGTCGCACCAATAGTCTTCAGGTGCATGTACTGTTCCCTAATCACATGGATTAATCGACCGTTTTTGAATTTCTTGGCGTAGTCGGCTGAATCATCCGGTCCACCTGGGAAGACTACACAATCGAAATAGGTAGATCGACAGTTTTCGAAAGTGAATTGGGCATCTAGAGTCTGACCCGAAGAGGACTTGACAGGTCCAGTAGCTGGTGCGACGATCATGGCCATCATACCCGCAGCCATGAATTCCTTCTGGAGCGCAGAGACGGTCGAGTACTCAAATCCGGGTAGTACATAAATTCCGACCTTTCGACCCTCGGCAGTGAACACTGTGAATCAGCTGTGCTCGGTCAACGAGAGCATCCATCTACATACCCTGGTTCTTTCCAGTGATCTGGGACAAGAAGTCTGACTTTTGACCGTGGTTGGGCTTGCCCTCGGGTACCTTGACAGCAGGGAAGACTTCGGCAACGGCAAGTGCGAAATCATGGTCGATCTCGTTGAATCGGCTGATAGCGTTTTGATGGACGATATGTTCCTCACATTTCGACAATTCGAATTGAGCAGCAGCAATAATGTTGGCCTTCTCAGGTCCAGACATGGAGTTGTAGAACAAAGTTGCTTGGTAGGTGTACTCCTGATTGTCAGTCTTGCGCCACGACAGACCTAGGTGATGGACTGACATTGAATTTGGGTCCTAGAATTCGAGCCTTGATACCCTCGACCTTCTCGGGGTATGACTCGAAACCGCCCTGCTCCTTGGGTACTGTTGGGACGGCGTCGAATCGGTTAGGGTGGTATGACTGTCGGTTGGACTTGCTAGTCATTTGCATAGCACCGTCTCGAGAGTTGGTCGAGAATGGGCAGACTGGTCGGTTGACCGGGATATCTCCGAAGTTGACTCCGATTCGTGAGATTCTGACAGTCAGTTCCGTTGTACGTGAACGTTTGGGGACATACTGGGTGTCCTGGTAAGAAAAGTTCCTTCCTGCTAAGAGAGGATCGCTTGAAAAGTCCATACCCGGAACAATGTGTTGAGTACAGAAAGCGACCTGCTCAACCTCTGTGAAGTAGTCGACCGGGTTTCGGTTCAATGTCAAAGTACCAATCTTTTGGACTGGTACCAAATCCTCCGGGATAAGTTTGGTTGAATCGAGTAGATCGAAGTCGAATTTGTGTTCATCTTCCTCCTTGACCAATTGGACTCCGAGCTCCCACTTGGGGAAAGCTCCAGCTTCGATAGCATCGTACAGATCTCGTCGGTGGAAATCGGGGTCCTGTCCGGCCAACTTCAATGCCTCGTCCCAAACGAGAGAGTGAGTACCTAGATGAGGCATCCAGTGGTATTTGACAAAAGTACTCTTGCCTTCGGCATTGATGAGTCGGAAGGTGTGTACACCGAAACCTTGCATGTGTCGGAATGATCGAGGGATAGCTCGATCAGAGAGGATCCACTGCTGCATGGCGGTAGATTGAGGGTGAAGTGACATGAAATCCCAGGCATTGTCGTGAGCGGTCTGAGCCTGAGGGATCTCGACGTGAGGTTCCGGCTTGACGGCATGGACAAGGTCGACAAACTTGATGGCATCTGCTGGTCAGCCGTTAGTCCCGGTGCTCGAGTATCGGAGACTAACCTTGAATAAAGAAGATGGGAATGTTGTTACCGACTATCTCATCAGCAACATCCTCGACACCTAAGAAGGCACTCACCAAGATCCCAGTTTCCTTCGTCGGTGTAGAATCGAGCGGCGAAACCTCGAGGATCTCGGACCTAAACATTAGGAAATTTGCCACCTTCGTTGTACGAGATCACTCACAGTGTCACCTGATCCCCTCGACCCGTTGACAGTAGAGAACCTCACGTAGGCGGGCGAAGTCTTTGAGGTATCGGTCAAGATCTTGGCGGTGGTGATTCCGGTTAAAGGAGTATGAAGCTTGAATTCTCCAAATGCTCCTGCTCCTCGAGCGTGAACCACTCTTTCGGGCTATACATCAGCAATCCGAGTACAGGGTGTTTCTATGCTATACGCACAATTCGCTCGTGGTCGAAATGACTGATCTTCTCCCTGTTGTGGAAGTCTATAGCGTATCAGCATGTCATCCCATCCAAGTACAAAGGCGCAGGATAGGAATGGGAGGCAAAAGTGGAAAATAAGTGTGCAGTCGAAGAAACGCACCTTCCAATACGGTTGGTCCTCTAGCCCCTGCCCTCAGAGCCACATCAGTCTCTGCCATCTTGGTTCCAAAGTAGGTGGTCAAGGGGGTATTCTTGTCCTGATGCTGGGTGTAGCCTTCCATCTGTCGAGTCTTGGCATCCCCGACGGCGGTGTTTAGCACTAACGTATTAGTCTATATTCTGGACGTGTATCTGCGACTCACCAGACTGTGCTGCGTTCTTTACTGCTGCTGTTGCCATCTTGGATATATATGGATGGTAGGTGATGTATAAGGGAGACAGTGGATGAGATATAAAGCTGCTTACTTATACATTTACCCTTAGTGTACCGTTGTCATCCAGTGCATTAATTCATCATTTGTAATCAGGGGTCATGACGTAAGGATATTGATTCCAGTAATACCTTCTATCCAATCATGGTCAAGTATTTTCATCAAGACTCGATTCCAGCAAAATGAATATAGACCCCGGGCCGAGAAAACCGGCATCATCTGCAAACAGTCAAGTCAAACAGTAACAATACATGGTGGTAAAAGTACTGTATTACAACCAAACAATTGCGTACGAGTACAAACTATGCAGTCGAATCGAGAACCGAATGGGAGACTATTATATGTTGGAAAACTTCAGAACCCTACTTGACTTCAGTGACACCTTCTAGTTTCGTCTTTTTCATTTCCGATCCTCCATCCACAGTGATTGGAGCGGCAGCACTACCCATCACGGGTCTACTCACCACTCCAGCTCCAGCTGCAGACCCAGGGCTAGGCGCCGTTCCATTGGACGTCGAGGGAGCGAGTGGCGTACCAGATGAAGGACCCGTCACGCTATCAATCTTCCTCTTCAAACCGCCAGCCACAGCTGAATTCGCAGAAGCAGGTCCTCCTGCAACTGGTGGTCTAGCGCCATTTGCCGTTGGATTTGGCTTTGGCCCGACTTTTCCTCCTTGACCCTGTTTCTTTGGCGGAAGTACCGGTAAGATACCAGTCGCCCAAATCCGATCTGCAACTTTCAAATCAATATCCACGCCGACGACCCGAATGTACCGTAGTAGAGCCGATGCGTGTGGTCCGACTATATTGACATCTCCTTTCGCGTTGGCAACTTCTGCAATCATCGAAATCACCTTGGTCAGTCCAGCACCAGGAGGTGCAGGACCAACGACTTTGGGTTTCGGTGCTGGTGCCGGCGCTGGGTTGGGAGTAGAAGTAGGAGCGGAAGCCGTAGGCACGGGTGGCTTGACATTACCGGTGGTACTGGTGTTCGTATTCACGCCAGCAGTGGTAGACGAAGCTGGAGCAGCAGGTTTCGGGGGAGCCGTAGTATTCGATGGGGCGGGAGGCCTTCCATTCGCCTGAGCCGGAGGAGCAGGTCTGAGCGGCTGAGTGTTCACTCCTGGCGATACCTTGGGAGGCGGTGGTCGAGCTTGACCATGTTGGGGTCTTACAGCTTGACCATTGGCGTTTGGGTTATGAGGCGGTCTAGGCGGTCGACCGAGGGAATTGCCCACAGCTTTACCAGAGGCAGCTGCTGCAGCAGCCATTTGCTTGGCTTTACTGATGACCCATGCTGAAATAACTTCTACAGCTTGAGCTGGACCTAGAACCGACAACTTCTCCACAATCTCGGCTGTGAGATGCCCAAAGGTAGCTTGATCCAGAGTGAGGATAGTACCATCACACGTGAATGGTAGCAATTTCCCAGATTGATCCGTAGTGGCGATTACTGATTTCTGACGAAGTTGAGGGGTTATCGTAGTGATATTGACGCTAATCTTACCCTTTGCAGGTAAACCTTTACTAATACCGGTAGTCGCGTGTGTACTGACTGGTCTCGGTGTGGGTCGAACAGGGGTAGCAACAGGTCGTTGTTGAGGCTGCATATGTTGTTGATGGTGTGGATGGGGATGCGGATGTGGATGAGGGTGCGGGTGATGATTGGGTGGCATTGGCCTAGACTGTTGATTGGAACCAGGTTGATCTTGCGACATGTCCCTCAATTTCTTTTGTCGCTCTTCAACCCGTATCCTCTCCTTTTCACGCCTTACATCCGTATTCTTTCCTTTACCTTCTGCCTTCATTGCGTCCTTCCTCTGTTTCTCCTCGAAAAGCGGTCCTTCTTTCGGATCGATGATCCATACACTCCCCTTGGATTCTGGATCATCTTCAGGTATACGAGGTACTTTTAAGAATGCCTTGTTGAGGGATAAATTATGCCGAATCGAATTTTGCCATCCACTATCGATATTCAGACGGTAGAATTCCCATTCACCAGCTACCCAGTTACATACTTCTCCCAATGTTCCACGACCTCGAGGGAGGTAGAGTAGAGCTCGATGAATGATGACTGCAAAAGTCGATGTGGGTTTGATAGGAGGTGGGCCAATGAAAGGTTCGCCGTCAAGGCCAATTAGCGGACCGGGAGGTGGTCGTGGTCCCGCACCGGATGGTGGAATGGGGACATTGACGACAATATGACCAGGCCGGCCAGGTGTTTCAATGAGTTCAGTGAGGTAGAATGGTTTCTGAGGTTCGGGAGTTCCAGTATTTGAAGAGGATGGAGTGGCGATAGGGAGAGGTCGAACGGGGACGGGTGGACGGACAGCTTGACCTGGAACTGCCTGAGGTGGAGCGGTAGGTTGTTGTGGTGTGGGAGCAGAAGGGATCGAGGCGAGGGTAGGAACAGGAGGTGGCGGTGGTTGAGCAATAGGTGGTGGAGGTGGAGGGTTCGCCGCTTCCAACTGAGCAAGTGTCATTGCAGGAGGTGGCTCGGTAGGCTGAGGTGGAGCAGCAACTTCGGGAGCAGGAGCCGTCGAAGCCGCAGCAGCGGCAGCGGCAGCTTTCGCTTTCTTTTTCGATTCCTTCTTTGTCGTCGTAGCTTTCGGTTTCGATTTCTCGACTTTGTCCATCTCGACATCTTTATCCTTGACATCATTCAGCGTAGTCGTATCCTCTGCCACTTCCACATCGTCCACGTCCATAGTCTCCACCTTGGCCTTTGTTCCCTTTCCAGCCAATTGTTTCTTGGATTTCGTAGATTGCTTGACCGCACCTTTGACAGGCGAGACCTTCTTTCCAGATTTACTCTTGACGCCTTTGACAGGAACCACTTCGATCTCCTCATCACTCGAGACTGACGATAAATCCGATTCAGCAGTAGGAGGCGGTATTGGTCGTTTCAATTTAATCTTGATTTTCGTAGCCGGTCTAGGAGTATCCACAAATGCCTGCTCCTCTCCACTGGAGCTATCATCTTCTTCACTCGCTTCATCGAAATCATCCGAGTTTTCATCCGAATCAGAATCACTGGAATCGGAATCGGAATTAGAATCAGAATTTTCAGATCTCGAACGACCATCTGACCATTCTTCAAGCCAGTTCTGAGATTCCATCGAGAAACCAAGTCCATGTCCATCAGGTGCTGAAAATACGTTGTATTGGTCCGGGAATCGAGTAGCGAGAGCCGCAGCGGATGAAGGACCTGGTCCACCTTCTCCAAAGAATTCTTGATAGCCTAGGTCCTGGGCTGGTAGGTTGTATGGGTAAGGTAATTCTTCGAGATTGTATGACATATCGTATGGTGTACCATACGGCGAAGAACCGGGAGAAGGGGGCAGAATGAAACTGAATATACGAGTTGCGATCTGAATTTGGGATCTACTGGTCAGCTTTCTCCCATCACGATAACCAACTAAACTCACCCCTGATTGAGGGGAACGGTAGATCCACGAACGAAATATCGATCATCCACCCAAGCTCCATTTCTTCCCAGAATCTCGAGACAGAAATGCCCAAGATCCGCAAAATAGCTAATCTTGGCGTGATTTCTCGAAACACTCTTCAGGGGCCCCAAGTCCACATCAACGTGTTCCAATGTATCAGATGCTCGTCTGATAGGCGGTGGTGGAGGAGGCGGAACGATTGTGGGAAGAGGAGGTGAATCGGATGTTGCGGCCAGAACCAGTGCTTCGAGTGCTTCGGGGTCTAGGGAATCGAATATTGTCATGTCGACTTTATCGGCGTCCGCAGTGGGTGGTGCTGAGAGTGGACGCTGGGGTAGATGAGGCGAGATGAGTAGATCGAACGATTCAGGAGGAGCACTAGACGCTGTATGAGAATCGGTGGCGATGGGCGGTTCGGGTTGTTCAACCTTGATTTCCACTTGATCTTCGGATGTCGTTCGTACCAAAGCTGGTATCGTCGGTAATGCTGGAGTCCCCGTGATCACATCCTCCATAGGCGTTGCCTGAGGTGTCGCTTCGATGTTCAGCGGTGCTGCTGGCGTGGGATCGCGAATCGCATCCATGTTTGTGTCCTGTCTTTCCACCCTTGCCTCGCCGACGACATCCCCATTCGTCACAGGCACATCCTGAACATCCATATTCTCATCTAACAGAGGTCCATCTAATCCAAATGCCAACCCCAAGTCGGGCTTCATATCCTCGAAATCAAGAGGTGGTTTAGTCGGACCACCCAGATGCCGTTCATCAGGTGGTGGTAATGGTGCTCCTTTCATATCCTGCATAATCAGCCTTTGAACATATACATGCACATAAGGACTCACACAGTTCCTACCGATGACAACCGTGGTAGTCCTAACATAGTAGTTGAATCCTGTAACGTCATCACCGAATTGTAGCTTGTAAAAAGCAGGTTTCGGCTCGGTCTTGGTTGTATCCACTGGTAACGATACTAGGGATGGAGCAGGCGGGTGCCATCCTGCATGAGCAGTGACATGACTATATGAAGTCATTGTCTAGTAAGATCCGTCGACCCACAAGTCCTTGCACTTGGATGCAAAGACAAGGGCAGACGGAGTGGAGGTTTTTGGGAGGCGGAACCCGCTTTGTTGTTGTGAACCCGATTTCAGATATTTTCAACGCGTCGACATCCGAGTATTGATGTTCTTTAAATCGTTGTGTATAGTACCAGCGAGGTGTATATATATGATAGTGTAGTAATAGCTTGATGTGTTTCAACTTGAACTTGAGTAACGAGTGGTTGAATTGAATTGAATCAGATTGCCATGTGCGGAGTGTGCGGATCCTCCCGGTTATCCCATACACACACTGAAAATTTGCTATTTGCATAACAAGTACTAGTTTTCTGATTTTCAGGGTACAGTGCCTGCTTTCCTGGGAAAACTTGCATTCCTAATCTAAGGAATGATGTACGATACAATAATGATACGGTGCATGCTTTAAAAACCAAGATATACAAAACAGACTACGCTTCTAGAGGAGATATACCACGCAGAGAAGTATCGGCAGTCACCTTCTTCATCAGCTCAGACTCATTCAGTGGAATAGAACACGTACAATTTCAACATCATCATCATCATCCTCGTCACTATCCCCTTCTACCCCGTTTCCCTCTTTCACCATCTTGATCAGTTCCTCAACTCTAGCAGCCATCTCTTCCTGATCCTCTACTATATCTAACCCACCACCCTCAACCTCGGAATAATGCACATTCTTACAATCTCTTCCTGCTCCACACCGCCCCTCTTTAGTGTACTGAGCACAAAAGGTTCCAGTGGTATTTGAAGTAGGCTCGTATCCCGGCGGATAAGTAAAGTTGGGATCGACAACATGGGCGAAATGACAGGTATCACCTAGATTACACTTGCCAAGTTGGAAATGGCGACATGGTCTTGTTCGCCATGGTCTTGGTCTATCGACTGGGACTACACCAGTGGGTATAACGAGGGTGTGGAGGAAAGTACAGGAAGGGCCGTTGAAGCAACCTGATCGAGAGTTGAAGAATTTACAGGGAAGTGTAGGGGTTTTAGTGGAGGATGAGGTTGGCTCATCGGAATCGGAAGACGAGTGGTTCTCGTGAGCGGTAGGAAGGACGTGTAGGCTATCATCAGCATAGCTCAAACATCTCAGCGGGTGGACTCACTAGGTACAATTATCTCCATGAGGGCAATTACCTTGAGCAAAGAATCGACATGGACGTTCTGCCAGTCAGCTCTCACCTCTAAAACAGCACAATCATGACGACTTACTTCGGTAATACCCTTTAACACCACCGGGCTTCACACCCTTTCCCGAAACTTTCGAAGACCTCTCAACCCTCCCCAATACTTTCTTCATAGCAGCGTCCTGCACTGCCCAACCATTGGGTGTCCATAATACACCAGGTCCGCCGGGAATATGGGGTGCCTGAGACTGAAACCCTCTCATAGGTGGAGGAGTCATAGGGATTCCCCAGGGATACATGGCCATGGCAGTAGCAGGTTGTTGATGGTATCCGTAATCATACGGCCGGTAGGTTGGATATTCTAGTGATTTCTGACGAGCAGTATCCCACTGATCGGCCGGATCAGAGTCGTTGGAGTAATTCGTCCAAGCTGAGATAGGGGGCATCAAATGGGCAAAAGAAGGAGTAGGAGGGAGGATTTCGACTTCTTGGGAAGGCGTTTCCGGCTCTTCGGTCGAGGAGGTCTCGATTGAAGGAGCTGAAGCGGGGGTAGTCTTGACGACAAGAGGAGGACCTTTGGACCAAGCGCTTTGGGATCCAGGTTTGGCCTCGACAACGACAACAATCGGAGTAGGTGATTGAACGATTTCAACGGGCTTGATCTCGCCTTTGACATCCACTGAGACTGGATGGGAGGAGTAAGGAGCTGCGAATGCAGACAATCCATCGCGTGCTTTGGGTGGTCCTCTACGCCAGGCGGATTGAATCGGTGCTGGTCGATCTTTCTTGACCTTTGGTGCTTTGACAGAGTCATCGGTCTTCTTACCTTCCGTGTCCAGCTTGTCTTCACCGGCAGGTACATTCTTCGCTTCGACAGGCTTATCTTCATCGCTTGATAGTGAGTCTAGACACTATGGAATATCGAGGGAACTCACTGGATGAAAGAGCAGGAATCACCATATGGGCAGAATCCCTCGACGTAATCCCGACACTTTACAGCTAATCATCAGCTACTGCCACGGCAACCTCCGACCCCCCTCCGCTCTAATGGTGACTTACTCTTGAACTTGACTCTACTTTTTCCAGCAGGTCCCTTCCCACCTCCACTCATGTAATAGACAACCCCTTCCATCTCGGCTCCACTAGCTCCATGGAGAACAACGACTTCCCCAGGCTGAGCTTCACTTACTTCCACTTCTACTCCTGATTCGCCTTCTTTGATGAATAGGTCCCGAGTCGGAGAAAGGACTTCTGCCTGAGCGCGGGCGAAAGTCCCTTTAGTAGCGTCTGTGGGGGATAGCATTCTCAACTTTGAGGCATCGACCGAGGGGGATACAGGGAGGGTGGAGAGATCATGGACGAATCGACAGGGACGGGATGTACATGTCAACCCGGGGGTGTGGTGATATCTACACAATATGACTGGATGTCAGCAAAGGTCATCACCAGAATACACGAGATCGGGACTTACTTTCTCTCGGTTTTCCAGGACTCTTGGCAGATAAAGGCTGAACCTGATCTCCTTGTGCATCCGCATCCTGTACTTTTCGCCCAGAAGGTAACCCAGGCGTGATAGGTCCACTCTCGACCAACATCTCCTTCCCATCCTTAATGACGGCCACACTCAGTCCCCTCTGCCTTTGAGCGGCAGCTGCCGAAGTAGGGGTCCTGGCACTTCCTAGACCTGGCGTGATCCATCCTCCGGAAGCAGTCAATCCAGCAGACCAAATACTCTTCATTCCTGGTAATCCAGTTGCAGCACCGGATGAGTTCTTGGTCTTGTTCTCTTTCAATTTGGCGAGGGTAGGGGCGATTGATATACCTCTAGCTGCTGCAGTCGAGGAGAAGCGAGATGTACCGCGGGCTTGTAGAGGAAGAACGGGGGCGGACTTGGGTGCTCCTCGGAAGGGAGATCGAAGGGAAGAGGTTGAATTGGATTTTCCCAAAAGCAAAGCGGAAGGCGGTCCTCGTCTAGTGATAGGAGATACCAGATCGGAAAGGACTTCCATTCCTTCGTCATTAACCCTGGAGAGACTCAATTTCCGTTGAGGGACGATATATCGATTAACCTCCGGAGAAATCGTTTTGATCTCTACATCCTGATTGAATGATACCGATCGACTATGGCCTTTCTTCCTTCCTACGGGCGAATCATCGACTTTAGCAGGAGAATCAGGGGAAGTGATCGAGTGAGCTCGGGCTCTGTTGGCGGAGAATGAAGGGGGGGTGGGGAGGGTCAATTTGACAGAGGGGTTCGGGGGTGTTGTAGGTTCGTCATCAACATCAACATTGAGAGGGGGTGGAGTGGTCGGTCTCGAATCTTCAGAGCTCATGACTGATGGTCAGATAGATTCTGTCGCGGAGGGTAAGGAAGGGACCCACTATACTATATATACGCCTGCGAATTGGCTGATATAACTAGACTGTACTATAAGGTAAGAAATTAGATGGTGATACAACACATGAGAGAGCCATTGTCTTTCTCATGTCCATGTACATCTTCGAACCTTGATTCCAGACCGTATGCATCTCATACATACCCTCTACGCCATGAGTTGATTACCAGGGTAAGAACAATAAGAAAGTACTCGGAATCTTCTTTTGTTTTCTTAAAGGGGCAATCTTGAATACTTGGCGATTTTGCAGAGCCGGATGTCCACATGGCTGCCACGTGATAGCCTGAGGTGGTTACGCCGGAATCTGGAGGACGATGATTAGCCCTTACACCAGTCGTCCAGCCTGATCCCCGGGGGCGGGATGGCCTAATACTGTACTGGGTCCGAACCTCATATGTGCCGACTGTCGACTCCAGGACATTCACTACCGTGAGAGAGCTGACCACGCATATCCTTCAACGCACATACACTAGGCGCATCAATTCCACACAATACATGTCCAAAGGACCCTGTTCGTTGACTACAGGAGAGGTAACGGTAACGCATTGCGCCACCCTATGTCTACCGATGTAACTTGAAGGAAGATGGTTATCATCATCAATTATACTTCATCGACTTGCAGTAGTCATGTCACAAGCTGAACAGATTACCCCTACAACCTCCAGGCCGACTACCCCGGCTGCTACCGCTCAATCAACATCAGTCGGATCAATGGCACATCAGGAATTTCGAGGTGAAAGTGATGACGAGAGTGAAGCCGTCCTCATAGCCAGCGACGAATCTTCCTTGGACGACGAAGAGTCGATTATTTCAACCAGCGAAGTCGATTGGTCTAGAATTAGGACTCGAGCCGAATCGGTAATCAGTGACGGTAGCGATGACGAAAGTACTCTGTCAGGCGGGGAAGAAAGTTTCGATGTGGTCACTCCGGGTCACTCAGTCTCATTACAGAGTGTTCCTAGTAGGACTACCGGTACTTCGGGTAGTGTTTTGAGCTTGGAAGATGCTCAATCTTCTATCAACGCGTAAGTCATTTCCCACTTGGAGGATGATGGCTGACGAGATCAGTTTCTTCACCAATACGCAGACCTACACCTCCAAGCAGTCGAACAAACTTCGATTCTGGCAAGCCCTCTGTGTCGAGGTAGGCTACCCCTAACTCGAGTGATGTCTAGCTGATGAGGCAGTTCGGTCTGGTTGATATGTCCTCAAATCCCCTTCCATCATTCTCCAACCTCGACATTATCAGTGAGGATGACGATACCGCTTCTACGGCCGCTACTACCAGCCTCGGCAGTAACGCCAGTATCTCCCAGATGTCCACCACCAGCGGTTCATCCGCCTCGACTCGATCCACATCCACCCAAGCCGGGATCACTAACGTGGAAACCCTTCCACCGCTTCCGACCTCGCTTCGACAAGCCAAACTCATTCTAGAGAATAGGGCACACGTAAATATGGTCGATTACGTGGCCGCCCGAAAGACGGCTAAATTCAATGCGAGGAAAGGAAAACTCGGTGTTCACGGTCAAGCCAAGAACTTCGCTCATCTCGTTCATCCGTCCAAAAGGGCGCTGATCAAGTATACGCAGGACACTGAGAAGATCTATCCCAGACAACGCGCGAAAAACGAGTGGCTTGCACCGATGTTGGAGCCTCTCTTGGGATACCACCACAAAGCGGGCAGGAGGTGATTTGGCGAAGTCTGCTAGGATTGGAATTGTTGTCATGGAGAGACAGGAGTGACGATGAATAGCTGTCATGCGGTAGAAAGTTGATACAGGTCTTAGATCGCTGACTCGCATGCACAAAGTGCATTGAAACAAATTCAGGAAAGGGGTACTCAGGACAGCTTACACATTGACGCACACAACACACCAGGGGTAAAGGACGTTGACTGATAAGGGGCCAGTCCCGTCAACCGCCCAATCCAACATTCCAGTAGTCAACATCAATCTATCTACAGTCAACATCGATCAACAATGGTAATGACAAGAAGAGCAAGTCTACTCGAGCGACAGCGAAGTGAAAGTGTGGCCATCACCGAGGGACCCAAATTCGAAATCGAACTCGAAGACGAGGTCAGGACCCAATCCGTCGCTAGGGGCTCTCCCTCACTACTCCGACCCACCCCTCAGCTAGCATCACCCGAGATTAAGCCAGCTATCGATCAGTGTGTTGACGATGAGATGTTCCAAGCCTTCTCCTCGATCGCGATCAAGGAGGAACCGGTCGAGCTGAACACTCACGCCAGCCAAACCCCTATTACATCCGACTCCGACACCTGTCGTTTCGATCTCGACTTCGTCGCTTTGATTGCGAGCCGATTTGCTGATCGTGACAGCGATGAAGAACATGAGGATGAGTATGAGAGTACGAGTGAATCGAGTCATTTCGATAGTGAGGCGGAGGATGAAGAGGAAGAAGGCAGAGACACCGTTGGACCGATGAGGAGTCTTGCGGCTCCCCCGGTCCGGGGTTGGGGTAGGACCTCGAGTGTGGGTAGTGTGGTCAGCGTGGAGGATGCAAAGCTGTCTATCGACGAGTGAATTGGTTTCCTTCTCTCCTGGCTTCCTGCTAATCTGGCAGATTCATGACCGATAGGACCTCATTCATTGTCGATAAAGAGAACAAGCTCAGATTTTGGCAATCTCTGTGTATCGAGGTAAACCCGTTCCCCGTTTTCTGCTTGAGTATGAAGATTAATCCAAACAGTTCCAACTTGTTCGCATCGAGCTCGATCCTCTTCCCTTTGACTACAGGCGTCATTTGAGTTCCAATCAAGCCCGATCCATGCGACGAAAGTACAAGAGGAAATCCGACAAGAACGAAGCTCTTCCCTCTATCCCGACAAGTTGTACAGCAGCCAAGAAGCTCCTCCAAGACAAAGTACATGTCAATCTCGTCGACTACTTCGCTGCTCGAGAGCTCCCCGTCACCGAGGGCGAATTGAAGGATTACACCCACATGCTTTTCCCGTCCAGGGAAGCTGCAGTAATGTACAGTAGGAAAACCAAGAAGTACATCCCCAGGGGCGACGCGAAGGCAGAATGGTTGCAACCTTTGCTCATGACTATGAGGAAGAACGCAAGGATATGATATCACAGTCAACACTGTATAGTAGTTCATCTCTCAACTATACGTACGGCAGATATCCGAACTTCGTCCCGCTTCGATCATAATACAATGCATTTCTTACCTTTCTTCTTCAGCTTCTCCTCTCTCCTCCCGAGATTTGTCTGCCGGAGTTGTCGGATGATATCCTCAAATACACCCAGTATCGCACTATCGAGCCTCTGAACATCAGCCAATGTTCTGACATCTTCTTTGACTGATCATTCCGGCGTGAAAGCAGTTCATGAAAGTGAGCTGACGTACAGCCGAAGTTTCGTGATAATTACATCCCCACGTAGCGGCCAGCTTCTCTCCTTCGCCAGATCCTACTTCCCTCTCATCTTCAAGATCCGCTTTATCTGCTCATCAGCTCATGCCCACAACATGGTTGGGGGACGCACTGCCAACGATGACTATCGGCACGGAAACCCCGCTAGGAGGCTGTTTAACCCGTAGTATCGTTTCTCTCAGCCGACTTAGTTCATCGAACGTCTCTCGCTGAGTGATCCTGGCTTTAGCACGACAGATTAACATGAGGATGACTTACGAGAAAACAAGGACAAATCCTTCGGATTCTCTGACGAACATGTCATTTAGGGTTAGGTACTGATCTACACCGGCTGGCTATCAGCTTGTTTCTTCGACGAGATAGGAGACTCGTGGAGCTGACCTGTATCTAGTATTTCCAATAGACAAGGCTGTCGATCTACCATGAATTGTTTCCTGTCTCTTCCTCAGCCACGCGTCGTAGTAGTCTAGGCTGGGGAAACTTACATGAATCTTCGACTGGTCATCAGCGTTTGAATGATCAAGATCAGAGTACGTGACTGACTCGTAGGATCGTACCACTCGAGGTAGGAACCATTGATGAATCTCACGGTGACTGCTGATTTCCCCACGCCTCCTGAACCCATTACTGCACACTAACAATCAGCTGGTGTTACGGGGATCGAGAGCTGAGCCTACCTGATGAACCTTCATTATGGACGACGCGAGATGATTGAAAGCACTCCGCTAAGTAGAGGTGTAATGGGTATGAAAGTATATCAGTATGATGACTCGCCCTATTTCCGATAAAGTTTCAGTAGACCCCTTTCCCTGTTGTGTGTGTTATCCGTAGTCCAAGCTCGACTTTCAATGTCAAACGAGTATGAGTAGAGCTGTGTCGTTTTCCAGTCTGAATCATGGCATGGGCAGCGACTACAGATAGCCCAGGACACAGCATTGACCGTGGTTGCAATCAAGATAAAGGTGTAGCCTATCTATACACGCATATCAGACGTGAGCTTGCTGAATACTTGGCTACTCCTCTTCCTCTTCTTTAGGCAATTCGTCATCAATGCGGGGCAATCAGGTACAGGCACAAGAAGATGGACAGTGATCGTCCTGTGAAGGCAACCAGCCTTGGCTTTGGCATAGGTCTGATATACAGCTTACCTTTACAGCATACATTGACATTGATCTCTCCCTTAACATTCCCACCAGATAAAGTTCCCAAGATGAACCTCAATGACGGCACTTCGACTCCAGTGATCGGGTTCGGTACTGGTCCGTCTCACTTGCTGTAAAATGCCCGTTTCTGAGACTGAGGATAGGTACTGCAAACTTTGGTCAAGAATGCACAGAGCATGTATTATCAGCTCTCAAAGTAGGATATCGGTACTTGGATGGAGCTCAGATGTACGAGAACTCGGGTTCGATCAGGGACGCTTTGAAAGCTTGGGATGGGAAGAGGGAGGATGTTTATGTCTTGACCAAATGTACGTCCTTCGAGTTCTTTGAGTGCTACAGGATTGATGGGTAGGGGGGATGGATGGAGTGTCAGAGGGCGAAAATCATCCAAGGAAAGTACTGGTCAAATCGCTAGAAGAGGTGAGTCGCAGTGTCTACCTCTTGTTCCGCATTAATGACGCTATAGCTCGACCTGACCTATGTCGATATGTGTAAGTCCTCTCAAATATTGAAGACTAAATTCCAGACTTGATCCATAATCCTCTTGCAAGTCATATTGTTCCAGGCCGACAAGCTATACCTGAACTGAATATCAGTTCCCTGCCCCAATGTCGCTACCTGAAACCTGGAGGATCATGGAACAGCTTCAAAAAGAGGGCCTGACCCGTTCAATTGGAGTCAGTAATTTCAGGGAAGAAGATCTCATCGAGATGGAACCTCACTGGACCATTCCTCCAGCTGTCAATCAGGTACGTTCTCCGTCCGAGGGATTGGCTGACAGAAGTTTGAGTTCCACCCTTATGTCTTCCATGCGCCGAATATGGTTCGATTGGTAGAGTTTCAGAAGAAGCATGATATCAAAGTTCAAGCCTGGGCTCCTCTTGCGCCCATCTGGAGAGCACCTGGTGGTCCGGTCGACCATGTCGTGCAGAGGATCGCCAAGGAGAAAGGGGTATTTGAGAGCCAAATCCTGCTTGCCTGGGCAGCTAGGTATACCGATGGAGGTGTGGTCACGTGAGCACTTCTGTCTCTGCAATGCAATTGCCTGACTCTACTGTACCTCTCGAAACCCCGTTCGACAGAAGATTCAGCTAGAGTCGGTAGAGGTTATGCCCTCATTGACTGCCGAGGAGATTGAGGAGATTGCGCAAGCTGGTCGAGGATTGTTCAAGAGGTTCGGCCAACATGAAGTTTGGGACAAAGCGCGACCGTGAATATTAAGAGGGGTTTCGTAAAGTTGGGTGACACGAATGTAACGATGCTATATGCGGCTTCCATACAGCCGGAAATGACGTGATGCTTAACGTAAACGCCAATAACCGCATGCTCCGCCAGATAGCTCACTCACTGTTGTCAAGCGCAGACGCAATTGCCCCACCATGTCCAGCGCCGTCACACCCCCCTCGGTCCCGCAGGTAACACTCAATGACGGGCATTCAATTCCGGTCATAGGTTTCGGAACAGGTTCGTCCCGTAGATCTGGTTCACTTGCTGATTTAGTAGGAACCGCAAATTACGGTAAAGACTGTACTGAGCATGTCCTATCTGCTCTCAAGGCGGGATATAGGTATCTAGATGGTGCACAGCAATATCGGAATTCTGCATCAATCAGAGATGCTTTGAAAGCTTGGGGCGGAAAACGGGAAGAAGTTTACATCTTGACTAAATGTAGGCGGCTTCAGGATGTGATGTGCTAGGACTGATGACAGGCGGTACGGAAGGAGCGAAAGATGGTGACAATAATCCAAGGAAGGTGCTCGAGGCTCTGCTGAAGGAGGTGAGTTCTGTATACCAGTCATAGACCTCCGTTGGCTGGAGGCTAATGAACCAGCTTGATCTCGAGTATGTCGACATGTGTGAGCCATCCCTGTTAATGACTGCAAATTCGTGACTGATCACTTTCAGTCCTAATTCATAACCCCTTCGTGAGCTTATATAGCCTATTGAGCAAAGTCGAACCGAGAAGCTGATTCGAAGTATTCCGCCCCTCTCTCCCTTTCTGAAAGCTGGAAGGTAATGGAGGAACTCAAGAAAGAAGGCTTGACCCGTTCAATCGGAGTGAGCAATTACAGGGAAGAAGATTTCTTAGAGATGGAGCCTCACTGGGAGATCCCACCTGCTGTTAATCAGGCAAGTCATCCAAAACACGATCGAAGGTCAAAGCTGATAAACAGATCGAGTTGCACCCTTACGTGTTTCACGCGCCAAACGTTCAGCGTTTATTGAAACTTCAACAACAACACAAGATCATCACTCAGGCGTATGCGCCCTTGAGTCCGATCGTTAGGGATCAAGGTGGTCCTGTTGATGCAGTAGTGGATAGGATTGCGAAGGAACAACATGCGAGTCCGAGCCAGGTCTTACTAGCCTGGGCAGCTCGGTACACTGAAGGCTGTGTCGTCACGTAAGTCAGAAACACTCGCCGATCTAATCGCTCGTACGGCTGACGAGCAGGACATCACGTAACGCCGGTCGTCAGAAAGAACAGCTCGAGTCGGTCAGGATCATCCCGGTGCTTAAGGGCAAGGAAATCGACGCTATCTGCGAGGCGGGAAGAGATTTGTTCAGTCGACACTTTCAGCACAAAGTATGGGATGAGGCAAAACCGTAGCCTCGGCTTCCGTCCTTCTGTATTCTTTGGATTCATGCAATAGATCTATGCGTCTATGATCTATATACTTTCGCACTTGAAAGTCTTCCATACCTTCCAACTCGTCAACCTCAGTCCTAGTCCGACCGCAACTACCACGCTCAGATCCACCACCAGCAATGTGATTCCGCCAAGCATGAACCTGGGCGCAAAGATTGTCCAGGCCATCAAATGTCGTCTATGCCACGCGGCCATGAGCGCAGAAGCGAAACAGAGGGCAGTATGGTACATGACGAAAGCCAAGACCGACTGCAATGTATGCCCCAAGATCGGGATTGTCGATTGTGGTCGAGGCGAGATGTTCCATGTTGTCAATAATGGGATGAATAGTGCCGACAGCGCCAAGGGGCCGAAAGCGTTCATAATGACAAATAGTGGGGAGATGGGGTAAATTACCGATTCGAACCCGACGAATGCCGATTTCCATTGTATCGATGTAAGCACCGCTTGATGGCCTGTTGCGAAGAAACCCGTGAATCCCATGAGAACAAGGGGAACGATGTCGGTAAACGAAGGTCGAACAATAACGGATGTGGCGGCCGATGCGTCAAATGCGCCTGGCTGGGATGAATTGGCGAATGAGCGCTTCATTACAATGGCGTCTCGGCGAGTATCGATCAATTCGACATAAGCCATGTGAGCTACCAAGAGCCCCGAGAGTGTGATCTGGGCTGTTGGATAGCTGACCAGGTGGACCATAGCGAATGGTAAGAGGTAGAAGAGCAGGTAGGTTGATCCAAAGGCATTCGCGAATCCAAACACCGTGACTGCGCCATCGGATTCTACTTGGGCAGTATCCCGCTTGATCTCGATACAGAGCGATGAAGTAATCCATTTGTATGGTAGAGCGAGTAGAAGAACGACGAATGAAGCCCGAGCGACCCATAGCTTGATCGTACCGACGAGTGGTATCCGCTCGGGATTCAACCCTTCGAACGCTTCCAGCCACTCCAACAACCAGTATAGTGAGTTTAGGGTGAGCGCGGTTCGAAGGATGACATTGAGGTATGTTGGTGCTGGACCGGCGTTCGATCGTGATAGACCCAGTACGTAGCCGATCATACGTGGGAGTTGTACTGCGACGGGCACAAAAGTGATGAGGACCCATATTGGCGCTGTAGGTGTCAAGCCGGCGAAGAATGTATTACGGCAAGATGGAAGTTGTCCCTCTCTACAGACCGTGATACTACCCACCAACCGGACAAGAATAGCTGCCAATGAAGCTAGACCAGCAATCTTCCAGCGCATGGTCGTCGTAGGAGCTGTCGGGGCTTTGATGATGTAGACGAGCATAATTGTGGCGAAGAAGAAGATCATGATTCGGTCTTCCCAGTCGATGAATGAATTGGAAGCGAATGATACCGAATGCAATATGACAATGATGGGTCCGATTGCCCTTTCGAGAGAGAATGTAGCTAGTTTAGGTCGCGGAATATTGAAGAAAAGCGGAAGGACCAGAGTGATCTCGGTAGAAAGAGCGAATACAGCCAAGAAGATTTGTAATGCGAGGGTAAAACTAGTCGAGATGATCATGGTGAGTAACCCAATTACTCCACCGCCTACTACACCAGACATCACCGCTGTCTCCAGTGCTAAACGAGCATACAGATCCCAAGTGGTACTGTTGTTCTTTACACCCGTATACAGAGCCCATAGCGTCGGCAGGCTCAATCCAAGAATAGCCAGACCAAGCGAAATGAATGGCAACGAGAATTCGGCCCAAAGTGATCGGAATCTGCTCAAGGCTAGCAGAGATGCTGCCCGATGGGCATGGATACTTTCGGCAAGTTCGGATTTTGTGCCGGTGGGCATATCGGCAGCTTTCTCCCAAGCGGATTCTAGGTATCGCTCGACCTGCTCATTTCCGCATTCGCTGATGTATCTCTGGATCTGCTCCGAATTGGCCCTCATCGCAGTCTAGAGCGTTGCGAGATCTCCGAAACATTCC
>Ga0265797_10000802_pt1 | contig 57134 bp, 38 predicted proteins | sample P2T30metagenome_FD_192433 | JGI IMG/M metagenome (GOLD analysis project Ga0265797, IMG submission 192433) | Plant litter microbial communities from East Loma Ridge, Irvine, California - P2 T30 | ecosystem: Environmental > Terrestrial > Plant litter > Unclassified | place: USA: California...
CGAGGCTCAGCAATGCTGACTCTGATGTTGCGGCCCATGAAAGAGGACTCTGTGAGGGTGAGGGCCTTCTTCAAGCCGTCAACTGTGGCGAACTCGACGTAGCCGAAGCCCTTGGGCTTGTGGTCGATCTTGTCCTCAACAATGCGAATGTTGGTGACCTCACATCCACTGAGGAAGGACTCAATGTCGGCCTGGGTGACATCGAAGGCGAGGTTTCCGAGGTGAGCAGTGTACGGGGGCTTGTCGGGCATGGGAAGCTCCTCGCGAGTGGCGAAAGGACGGTCTGCCATCAATTAGCATGGTCGCAGCATGGAACTGGAGATGTGTATAGTCTTACCGAAGCCAGCAACACGCTGTCCGCTGGGAGCGCCACCGATGCCGCCAGCAGTACGCTCCCACGCAGAGGAGGCCATGGCCCTTCCCTCTTCCCTATCGCCAGCGCCTCTCTGAGCGTTCCTAGCACTGTATCCAGAGCCGGCTGCGGGCAGCGGCTGTGCGTCCATCTCGTCGGCCCATGATCCGAGCGCTACATTTTGTGAGCTTTCATCCGACGGTGCTTTCGGTCAAGGTGGGATGTGCGTACATTGGTCAGCCAGGAAGTCACCCAGCGCCATCTTCTCGGCCTTCTTCTTGGGAGCTACAAAGCAGGGTCAGTGTCCGGTCAAAATGCGCCCATTGCGCAGGCGCTGCGCCAAAATCCCATGTCGCTTGCGGCGGCCCACAAACGCCTTGCCCAGTATATTCGCGCTCAGTATGTACCTACCCATGTTTGCGGTTGTTTGGTAGCCGAGCGGTACGCGCTTGGCTGTAGGAGGCAGGAAGAAGTCTTCCTGTCGGGCGAGTGTTGTTTTAGGAAGAGCGCGGGTCGTGGCGCTCGAGTGTGTCTTGTCGTGTGAGAGGCAGCATTCGAGACGTTCCACCCAACATTTTTGCTGCGACTAAGGACAGCGGATATTCCCGCGCGCATCTCGAAGAACTGGGGTAGATTTGCCGCCAGCACTTGACTTCCAAGGTTCCCATTAGCCAGCCTTGGACGCCTTCAATGGATCGCTCAGGATTAATTATTACTAAAACAACTTGACAATGTCGGTCTCCACGAGTAACTCAAGGAAGCCTACCGATGACCCGCTCCTTTCAGTCCTCGAGCCTTCCCTCAAAGTCGGTTTATTTGCCGGTAAGATCGACCCTGGCTCTCCTTGAAAGTGCTCCTAAGATTGTTGTTCGTCCCTGAGAACGATTTTGAACATCATAACATTCGAGAGGGCACCGTCTTGCTAGCAAAATCTACCACACTTTACAACTTCAAGTTTCACACAAGAAGTCACAGACACTAATATACCATTCCAGGTGGAGCTGGATTCCTCGTCGGCGGCACAGCTGGCATTCTCAAAAGCACCACCCCAAAACTCTTCGCCCTAGCATCAGCCATCCAATGCAGCACTCTCGGAACCTCTTACTGGGCCTCAAGAGGCCTCATCCTCCAAGCATGGGACACCGGTAACCTAACGCCCAGCGACCGCACCAAAGCCAGCGCAATAGCCGGTGGCGTCAGCGGTGGTTTCGCCGGTTTCCTCTTCCGCGGTCGCTCGAATGCCATCCCTGGCGCTCTGGTAATGGCGTTCGCCGGTTTCGCTGGCCAGGCTGTGCATAATCGCTGGATGGCGAAACCTGCAGGGCCGAAAAGTGAGAAGCCAAGGCGAGGGTTCTGGGAGTCTATGACTAGTATTGGTGTTGTTACGCACCTTACGGATGAGAAATATGCTGAGATGCTGAGGGAGAGGAAGCTGAAAGTCGATGTCGAGATTGCTATTCTAGACGACAAGATTGCGGCGATTAAGAAGGATCAGGCTATGCAGCCTGTTGAGAAGCAGGAGCCTGAGAACTGAAAGTCCGCAACAATGGCGACTTCAAATTTGAGGAAACAAGGCGGGTGCCACGATCTGGTGTTGTTATATTGCAACAAACCTGGAAGGGCTGCGAGCCTGAAAGCAGAGAAAGCCACCTGATGGCGGCAATACACAGCCACAGCTGAGCTTTTCTGCGCTCTCCCAGCCGCCAAATGGTATCGTAGCCATCGCCGGATTCTGGCGCCAATATTGTCCCGCCGCGAGATCTCTCTCTCGCACGCTTGTTCGACTGGCACATCTCTCAACACTCCTGTTAAAACTCCCTGGACACAACAATTGCCACATGCCCAGCTTCTATCTTCAGGTCTTCGAGAGTCGGCTCGAGGATAGCTGCACCCCAGCCTGGCGCGGCGGAATGTAAGATAGAGGGATAGTGTGGCAAAATTCCACAGCATCCAAATGAGGGTGTAGCCGTACAGTGTAATTATACCAAAGCATGAGGAGGATATCTGTATCATATGGCAAGCAAACTTTTCTTTCCACTCACACTGTTCAAATTGAATTACGCTTAGGAAATCAGTTCCATACTTCTATCGAATCCAAATACGGTAATCTTACTGCCATGCTCGCAGTGCCGTGATATCTGCTCTTCGTCGTATTCCAGACCGTGCTCTTCCGTGCTGTGCTATGTAAAGGGTATCATAATAAGCCGAAAACCACGTGCCATCACATGCTCCATATCCACCTCCGATGCCATCCATACCCAAGAGGAAAGGTCATGCACTCCCATCGTATACTTAGGCATGACCACAAAATGCCGATGTAGCACTAATGCCTGAAGCGATAGTACGCCAGCGCGAAAAGGAAGACGACAGCCATCAGAGCCACAGGCAAGATTTGGCTCCTGATATGCTGCTTGCGAACTTCGACGTCTAGCTTCTTGACGATTTGGATGCAGCGTTCGAACAGCTCCTGCGACGCTACTGTGATGTCCTCCCGCTCTTGCGCCGATAGCAGAGTCTCGCCTTCTGCCAGCCGCTTCTTGTACTCCACTTTGATGTCCTCGCCGTCCTGCTCGCCGTCAAAAGACAGGAATGAGAATCCCGGCATGCCCAGAGGTGTTTTCTCTGCGAGTGCGGGTCCGGCGTTTGTGTGTGCAGTCCAGAACTCTGGCTCGGGACTTGCAAGTTGGGAGCGGATCCAGCGGCCGCCGGAGAAAATGGCCATGTACATCACCCAGGTGTAGGCGACGAGGGTGTGAGGTTTCGCGGCGGCGAGGGCGAGGATGTGCGAGGTGATTTCATCGTCTAGGGCCGCGAAGGCGGAGCGGTCGAGTTCGGGGAGATATTGGAGGTCGCGTTTGAGGCGAGGCGAGCGCTTCAGGCTGGTTGGGCGGAGGGTGGAGAGCCAGGCTTTGACCTCGCGCTGGTGGGCGGTGTCCTTATCTGTGGAGGTTGGGTCGTCTTTGGAGGCATCTTGTGATCTCTCGAGAGTGTCGAAGGCGTGCTCGAAAGCGAGGTAGATTTGTGCAAAAGCTGCTAGACCGAGGGCGTAGACTTTGGGACTCCGGGTCGTCGGAGGCAGGGCTAGTGGTATGCGGTCAATGATGAGGCGGTTCAGCTCGGTGTGTTGTTTCCTGGTTGCTGTGTTGATCTGGACTGGTAGCTCAGGTGGAGCAGCTGACTGAGGCGGCGGAGTCACCGAAGGCGTCGGGAGGAGGTCGATGGCGGTGGTGGCCATGGTGCACAGGGTTTTGGCTTAAGAAAGAATGCTATTAGATGGATCTGCCATGGAGGGGCTGGCTCGACGAAGATCAGGATGTCGATCGCCTGCGAGTGATATACGCTCTAGAACGCTCGACTCGTGACCCTTCGCAGGTGGTATCTGTCACTCGCCGCGTGATGGAGCGAAAAGCACACGATCAGATAACCGCGGCACCAACATGATCATGCAATTCATGCGATGGGTGATGTCAGTTTGCAGCAGAGACAAAAATAAGCTTTGCCGCCGTTCTGGTTAGCGATGCGCCGTCGTCTCACGAGGCGCCGTTTCGAGCAATTGCACGTGATATAGCCGCGCCAAGGGTGTTGTTACTTGGTCGGTTGCTATAGCGATGGCGGCGGCGGCGATTCAACACAACAAGCGTCTGTGCCCTGACACCAGCGGAAGATGTCTTGATCGTCAAAACGTCAACAGGACCGCGACCGCAATTGCGCCTCCGCAAACTCGTTTCCCATCCCATCATCTTCCCCAACCTCGAGCCTCAGGTCCACCTCTCCCACACTCGTTACGTGACCAACTACCCTCCCCAGCACCACATTGCCCGCGGGACTACTCTCTCGATCGAAAAAGCACATATACCATCGCACGATCGTCCTCTCTTCTCCCTGACCCTACAGTAGCAGCAGCAGCATTCCTCGCCGGCATTTCTCCGCTTGATGGTCTATTGAGACATCGACTCTTGCTGCTGGCAGCGGAACACCCACCATGGACACTAGCTACCTGTCCCAACAGGTCACCACCATCATTGAGCGTCTCCACAGCTTCTTCGATGAGATTGGCGTACCTACACACGAGCGCGACTCGCGAGAGTCCGAGGTCAGTACCTCGCATGCATGAAGGTTTGGACTGACTCGCTGACACCGATATAGCTCTTTTCTGCTCTGTCAGAAACACTACACAATCAGCTGAACCACGTTGCGAAAGAAAAACATGACCTTACTGAAGAGGCCCGGCGCCTCATCACAACAATCCGCCAGATGGAGCGCGCGATTGACGATACAAAACACGACGACGAATACGAACCAGAGCAAGATGTCACATACCCTCTCCTCACCTGCATACAGACTCTGAAGGAGAAGCACCACACTGTCGCCAAGCTCCACCGCGAGCGCTACGAGCAGGTCAGGAAACTGGCCGAAGCCCTCGAATCATATGCCTCACACCTGGAGCCTTCATTCCTCTCAGTAAAGCTTCCACCAACAGACCCCAATTCCAAGATTGCGCCTACATTCGATCTTGGCCCTTCATATGTTGCGTCCCTGGACACCGAATTCACCCGAGTCTACGACGAATACAACAGGCGCGTCGCGACAGTACAGCAGACCGCAGACGACATTATCAACCTCTGGTCCGAGCTTGGAACGCCGCAAGCCCAGGTCGACAGTCGCATTGTCCAATTTGCACGCGAATCACCCGAACAGCTTGGACTACACCAGGAAGACCTCAAGCGCCTTGCAGCCAGGAGAGATAAGCTTATCTCCGAGAAGTCCGCGAGGGAGCGCAAATTGAAAGAGTTGAAACAAACTGTGGAAGGCCTTTGGGATCGTCTCGGCGTCGACGAGCCTGAACGCAAGCAGTTCTTGGCTGCCAACAGAGGCTGCGGTCTGCGCCAGATCAACGAGTTTGAAGACGAGCTTTCCCGCCTGAATGAGCTCAAGCATCAGAACCTTCACTTGTTCGTTGAGGACGCCAGGTTCAAGCTGCAGGAGCTTTGGGACAGCTTGTACTTTGCTGAGGAGGAGATGTTGGAGTTTGCGCCTGCCTTCTCTGACGTCTACTCCGATGCGCTTCTGTCAGCACACGAGCAGGAGATCTCTCGCCTCGAAGTTCTGAAAGAGCAGCGCGCACCCATTCTCGCTGTTATTGACCGCCACAGAAGCTTGATTCAGGATCGTGAGGATCTTGAGAAGAGCAGCCAGGACGCCTCGCGGTTGATGGCTAAAGGAACCAAGGGAGAGAGGCGCGACCCTGGCAAGCTGTTGCGCGAAGAGAAGCAGCGCAAGCGCATCACAAAGGAACTTCCAAAGGTCGAAGCTGATCTACGCAAGACACTCGAGAACTGGGAGGATGAATACGGCAGGCCGTTCTGTGTTCACGGTCGGAGATACTTGGACGAGCTGGACGCACGAGCTGCCATTGCTTTACCCCCAAGAAGCAAGACGCCAAACGCTTTGCCACCAAGTCGTGATGGCGCTATGTCTTCTAGAAGCAAGACACCCAGTGGTCTACGCGACGGAGCCATGTCCAGGGCCAAGACCCCGAGCGGCCTACCACCGAGTCGCGATGGAGCAAAGAGCGCAAGCAGGCCACCGCCTTCACAGAAGGCCAGCACTATGCGAGGACCACCTCCATCTCGCAGCAAGACACCCACCGCCGGCGGCAGCTTGCACCGCAACCCTCTGTCTGCATCTACCTTTGGCTCTTCGGTTATGGGCCCGCCGTCTGGACTTCCAGCTGGACCACCAACCAGGCCAGGTCACTCGCGCAGCAACAGCGCGCTCCCAAAGCTGACATCGCCGTCCAAGATCCCTGCTGGAACGTCTCGCCTTCCCATGGGCAACCTCCGCGATGGGAACAACTCGCCCGAGAGGACATTGCGACACGGCCAGGCTAAGTCTGAAGATTTCCATGCCACCATCCGCGGTCAAGTAGCGCCACCACGAGCACCTCCACCAAAGATGAAGGACATCTTCGTTCCTCCCACACCCTCGCCCATGAACTACGAATCTGATCCATACGAGGTAGAGCGTAGTTCCAGCGTCCTCCGCCACAGACTCCCGGATGACCCTTACGATGACGCCGCATCATACCGCTCACAGTTCTCCAACTCGGTCATGGGCCCGCCTCCGACCCGACCTGCCTACCACCGCGGAACCGACTCCTACGCCTCATCCACCAGCACATATTCGCGCCCCGCGAGCAGCCGCGTAGACTACCCCTGCGCGCCTCCTTCCCGCCAATCCAGTAACAGCTCCTCCGTCCTGAATGCCGGCTCCGGCAGCGAGAACTGGGAAACCTACACCGACGCCTCTGACAACGAGGAAGCAGACGCTACGCAGGCGTATTACGCCAGACAGCGCGCTCTGCAAAAGCAAAGTCAGACTATGCGCGGCAGCGCCGCACCCATCCTCGTCAGCGGCGGGTCGGTGAAGCGCGCGATGCAGAGCCCAAACCCTAAGGGCGGCATGGGCAAGAAGACACGCGATGTTTACGACGAAGTTGACGGCAGCGAGGCTGGCTGGACTGATGACGGGGATGTTGGCGAGGTTTACTGATTTGATCCTCGTGTCGTTGGTTTCAGGAAGCACAGCGACTGAAACGGCACGATGGGTTCACTTTCCTTTTTTTTTTCTGAGTCTTTGGGCTAATCGAGCGAAACCCCTTCGGCGTTGGGTTGATTTTTCGGAGGTTGCATGATTACCTTTTTTTTTCCGGGACCAAGCGTTCCTTCGATCGCTCTTGCTTAGAGGCGACTCGACAGACCTGGCCGAGTGGCAGGACAGGGTTGCTCATTTGCGAGTCCTCCTCCTCCTCTGCTTCAGGTCGGATTTCACTTTCTTTTCTACTTCTTCTTTGTGAGAAAAAACGCACACATTTTTGAGAGCTTCGAGCGCGCCGCTTGTATACATTACCTCAACAGACAGAACTTACTTAGTACTTTATTACGAGAAAAGGGCAGGATAGGCCCCTGGGGAAGGGAAGGGAAATGCAATTGCAGATGTTTTGACATGAACCAGTTCGTTTCTCTTGTTGTCTCGTGTCTTTGGTGAGTTGTGTTTCTGTTGTCAGTGCGATATGTTTTCGAAGTTGGATGGTTTGTTTTTTGATCGGTCGGTGGGATGTAGGACTGTTTGTTGATCAAGCGGACGTGTCTAGTTGTTTCGATCGGAAGTGAGGGTGCGATCCGGTGTATGGTTTTCCGCATGCATGTCTGTGGAACATGTATGTGGTGAGGGGTTTTGAGCCGTTAACATGTCCTAATAATGCACTCTTTGTGTATGTACTTGTGTATGCAAACAAGGAAAACATGTAGCGCACGTACACACATGTAAGTTGTATGTAATAGTGATGTCGAGCATTAGGGTATGGGGTTGGGATGCGGGATCGCAAAATACATGTACACACGTGCATTCATCGACGGAACATTCTGTCATCAGATAGGTTTTAGATAGGGCGACGTTGTGATGGCGCTGACCAGTAATTCTACTCTTGCCTTCACCATAGGGTCAATGTGTTCACGTTCTCTCGGTTCGTTGTGTATTGTATGCTGAATCGCCATTGCAACGAACAATCAAGGGAATGTGCTAAATTGAACACACAGTCGGTGGCATAAGAGAGACGACCACGTGCTCGATGATCCTTCCTTCGACTCACTATTTCCTCTCGCAGCTCTAGACAGCTGTGCAAATTGCGTATTCGCTAATGCTTATGCCGACGGAAAATTTGTCTGCATCCTCAGCCTCAGCGAACACCTGCATCGTTGTCTCGGTTCAAGCCCACGTGCTGGCACTGGCAGTCAGTCAATTGACACGACAGAAAAACCGGCTCCACCAGAGAGGGCCTCGTAACACGATCGTTGCTCCACTGCGGATACACAGGGTCCTTTTAGACGCAAAGTGCCTGCGTGGAGAATCGATTCTCAACTATATGTACCCGAGTGGATAGGGAGAAAGTTTCCAGCTTCCTGAAACACAACGTTGGGCCGCACGCAAAGGCGGGATTGGGAAGGTGGTAATGTGTCTGTCCCAAATGTTCGTGTACCGAGAGAGACACGTGCTGGCTGTGCAGAAGCGAGATACTTGTGTTGGCAAGGCCGTGCTTTTTCTTCTCTCCTTCTTTGTAATTATTTGTTCTGCAGCCGAGGCTCGTTTTGGATCTGGATCTGGAGCTGGCTGGGCGGATTGGAGCGTGGGATGGATGTTGATCTCTTATAGCGCTGTATGCATTAATTGGATGCATGTTTCGAGTGGACCCTGGTGGTGTTTTATTACCATATATCAGTATAACAGTCACGGGGAAAGGGTCCAGGACAAGAGGCTGAGCCGCCAATCCGCTATTCCAGAAAAGTAATATTGTACTATGATTTGACAGAAGCATACTTCTAAGCATACGGGCGGGCGCATAACGCAGGTTCTCGTGGCGGCGCTCGCCTGTCTTGTGTTTTTATTTGAGTTTCAGGAACGAGTCGCATGCGCCGTGCCAAGTGATCCTCTAACGCTGAGAAGGGAAGGTGAGGTTCGACTCGTAGATTCAGCCCGGGAGATTCGAAACGAATTCGTTCGTCGTTCCAGAATCAATTTACTGCGTAGCCGATATTATGATCTGTTGAACCCTTTGCTCGTTTTTGTGTTGATTTCCTTGTTAGCTTCACGCAGGGACATGAGATGCACGATGGAAGTGCAAGGTGCAGGATCGGACCCTGTGGAGGAGAGCGGTGTGATGGGATTGTTGGGATTGCGGTTCATGACTTGTGTAGGAATGGAGGTGTGAGCTGGCCGATGGAGGATTGTTGTTGGCTAGTCGGGCATGCGATTGCTGCTGGCTAGGCAGGAGTCATGGTTGATGTTTTGTTGTTGTTGACGCTTGTCCTAAGAAGGAGATTTTGGGCACGCGAGTTGGTTTTAATGGGCCGTGTAGGCCGTAGGCGACGCACGCAATGGATTGGGCTCCGCCGCCCTGACGATCTTGTTTTCAATGGGATTAAGTCAGGATGGCACAATAGGGACAGTTGTCTTGTGTAGCAGCGGAGATGTATTCATCGCTGTCACTCTTTCTACTTCTGTTTGTCACGAGACTTGATACTGTCTCGTCACGAGACTCAAGGTAGTGAAGTCGCCCAGACGGCCAAGAAAGCCTCGAAGCAGCGTTTACACTAGGACGCCCACGCAACCATATTCACAACAAGCGTATCTCTGACCATTCACGAGCTCGCTTTGGCATGCACGACTTCACATCGCACTATGCACGATGCGACGCACCGAGGTCAGGCACGGTGCCTCACCCGCCTTGGGCTGTCTGCCGTTGCTGTACTCTCCGACGCATCGGTAAAAGGATTCTCTTCATGACGGGCTTTGCCACTGGGGTGCAGCGCTGGTGCTCCTGCCTGGACTGCGTGCTAGAACACGGACTCGTGTGGCCACCGGCTTTTGTTCTGCTAGGGCTTCTGTCGGTTTGCATCGGGACTTGTCCGATTCGCATAAGGTACGGTTCAAATGCGGTCGGGCTACGGCTCACACGCGGCAGCGCTTCCGGTCAGCTGATATGACGGAAAACAGAGATGATTTATCTGGACAAGGCTGGAGTCTAGAGAGAATAACAAGAAATGGACGTCATCCCCGAATATCGGCATGCGAAGCTATCTCATAGCTGCCTCGCCCGTGAATTATCCATATGAAAACACGAGGACCGGCGAGGATAGCAAAAGAAAAAATTGAAAGTGCGTGTTGCTTGATACAACGGACCCTCCCACGTTCGCACGACGCTCGGAAGCGACTTGTGCTACTCGCTGCCTGAACAAACCGGTGTGTTTTACCATCCTGCAAAGGCCGTGCTGCAACAATTTTATCCATCCTCGCACGCCTCGGCCTTCGCAGCGTTTTCTCTGCGCAAAAGCCCACAGCAATCTAATTCATCGCCAGCCACCTTCCCGCGAGCGCAAATCGCAACCCGGCATTCGGATTAACGTTTGCCCTGGCTCGGCTTCTGGCGGGAAGCTAGAATGCGGACCGTTGGTGCGCTTACGCTGGATTAAGAAGGCGATCGTATTCGCCGGCGGCAGACTCATCTGCTATCTCATCGGGATGATGACAGCTGGAGTAAGTGGAGGATGCCTGGGGAGATCGGGGAGATAGATAGGAGCAGGCAGCGTGCGTGGTGTGCTTGTGCGTATCACGGGAGCAGGCAGATGGTTGCAACGGGCGCCGCGTGTTGTACACACATGAGGCATGCAGTGGCGGAAGGCCGGTGACTTGGTTTGGGCTCTGGCTCTGTAGCTGGCGTGTCGCTAGGCCTGATTGGCGTGTGATAAGGATGACTGCGGATGGAAGAATCCCCCACGTCCAACTCGAGCCATACTCCGCCCTCTGCTGCCAGCGTCTGAGAGCCAACGAGCCAACGCAGCGCTTGGCCGAGACCGAAGGACGTGCAGGCGTGCGTCAGGCCGTCTGCTGTTATCGCTGCCGCTGCTGGTGTATGTAGGGAGAAGGTAGCTGCCCGTGTCTCACGGCCTACATAGATAGTACTATACTCGGCCCATATCCTCTTCCTGCACCATCCCAAGCTAACCTCACCTCCATCCATACTGCGACACTGCCCGCCTGCGAACACGGACTCATCCCACGCGCCCTCGACAGACCCTGGACTCGGCCTTACGAAACAAGCAGGGCTATATTACGGCATAGTCTCGTCCGGCCCGTCGCTAGCATCGCGACGTCAGCGACTAGAAGTCCAACAAAAGACTGCACGTACGGCGGCCGTCCTTCGGCTTGCCCACACGACTACGGACGCGCTGCAGGAACCGGCCTGTGCATCATTCTAGAAGGCTTGTGTGCTTGTGTCAGTGAAATTATACAGCGTCGACCTGGCCCTACGCCTCACACTTGACGCTACCCGCCCCGGCAAACGGTCGTCAAGGGACCGCTCGCACCGTATCCTTGACTAACACGCCTCCACCGTCTGCCGCACGGTCGACTCACACGACCCTTCCGCTTTAATGCCATTGTCAGCAACAACATGCTGGTCCCGAGGTCTTTCAAGTACTCCAGCCCGCCTGCGACTTCAACCAACAATACCAAACCCATATTCCGCAATACCTCACGCGACAAACTGCCTGCTACCCCAGACGCTAAGCAACGGTCACCACGTGCTGCCACGGAGAGCAGATCACAAACTCCTCCACCACCAACAATAACAGACGACATGATGCGCAAGCCTAGTCGTCCGGTCGATGTACCGTCGCCTGAGAAGGCCCGCTTCTCTGGATCGAAGACCATGGGCCATAGCAAAGGACGAGCTTCAAGTGCAGGGAGGAAGAAGGATGAGATGCCGGCGCAGCACCGCGCGGACGCCCTCTCGCCTTCTGTCGCCGCCCTTCTGGCCATGACAACCATCCCACGCCGCCAAAAACACACTCAGCGCCGATCAAGCTCCAGACGTCAAGTCTCCATCGACGAGCTTGTCAATGAGTGGAAGAGCGATGACAGCCTAGTGAAGAGTTATGAAAGCAGTCCTTTGAGCATCCTCTTGGAGAGCGCGGACGAGCATGAGGAGCCCAGGTCAAGCTCGCTACAGTCAGAACTATACCACAGATCCTCTTACGAGCGATCAGAGTCGAGCGATTCGGTCCCATCACTGGGAGAAGACGCGAATTCGATGTTCTCCATGGGCAGCCCGGCAACGCCAACATCAATGCGTAGCCGCAAATCCAGCATGGTTCGCAAAGAATCACCACGGACTCCATGCATACGCGAAAGCTGTGTGGAAGACCACCCTTTGATCCCCCTTCCTCACGGAGAGGAAGACGAGCTCGACTTCACTACATCACACGACATCGCCACGGGCAAGCCCAAATCATCCTTCAAATCAAACCTCACCACATCACTTCAAGCTCTGAAGCTGGCCGCATTATCTTCATTCGCACCTCGCAAGACTACTTCCTTCTCATTACGCGGTCGACGCTCTGCGAACAAGACTGAAAGGGCCATTGTAGCCTCACAACTATCAGAAGAAGTCCTATGGTCGCGTCCGTTCCTATTCCCACACTTCAGCCACGAAGTCCGTCCTGAATACATGGGCACGCCCACTTCCGCTCAGCGCCGATACCTAAACCCCATCCCGCTCTCATTCGAAGAGCAGGAAGCGCCTTTCCAGCAAGCACTACACGCACCTTACCTCAAGGAACGCTACCCCGGCACCGAAAATGGACCAACAATCCAGATGCAGACTTACTCTCGCTCTGGCAGCCGCGGCAGCAAGGGCAAAATTACCAGCAAGACAGACGCCGAAGCAGACGGCTCTGCAGTCAACGCGGCTGTCGCAGCAGCAATGAGACAGCGCGAGCCCAGAGAAAACAGCGACTTCTTGCGCGTCGTAGTCCTCGAGATGAACATGCGCCGCGAGGGCAAGCTCGAAATGGGCAGAGCCAAGATCTGGCTACCTCCTCGCCAGAGCGTGGAGAGCGACGTGGCCGTGCAAGGCAAAGTCCCAAGACGATGGATCGGTGTGAGCGCTCAGTAAGCAAGGAGCTGTCACCATTTGTCGTTTGCACCAGCTATCGCGGCTATTTTGTACGCCAGATCTACGGGAGAGGAAGAAAGGGAGAGCATCAAGAACCACCACAACACCAGAAAGAGAAAGCCCAGCGACCACAGAGCATAGCATATTTTTTTTTTAACATCAACGACGAGAGAGCGGTAGAGCAGAACGCTTCCCGCATGATAACGAGACACTATATAATGACACAAGTATTCGAATGACAAACAAGTTATTATAACTACATATTTTGTGCCTTGAATCCTTGGCTTCCTACATACTCTCAATACTACCGTGGCTGCTCTTTGCTCGAGAAATCAACCCAACCCGCGCAGTACGACCAACTGCCCTCCATGGGCAGCGTACGTACAGTACAGCATCCGTACAGACGTACCTCGAATGAAGTGTGGCCAGAACACCAGAAGCTCCACCAGCTTGCGCGTAAGGCGCGCGAGGCGTGCTGTCAGCTAAACGCGTCGATAGCTGTCAAGAGCTGCGAATACATTACACGTACATGTTACGACGTATCTCGGTTTTGCCTTTCGATAGTTTGCGGCTGCGACGGAAGGACGGAAGGACGGAAGGTTAATGGCGTGAGCAATGGGGATGACTGAGTCCCGAGTTTATAGTGACTGCACTTGATGATTGATGGTAAGTTAGTTGCTGTATGCTTAGGGCAGGGCGTTCATGTTGCTGTTTGGCTGGTAAGATTGGCTGATGGGAGTGACTGACTATGCTGCACATGAGTACGACTGAGTTCATGACAATGGTGGTGACTGATTTGATGGTTTGCTTCGACGATGATCCTCTGATGGGTACATTCAGTAAGTTTGACTTACTTCATCGCATGTAGGAATGACTTCTTTGATAGTAGTGAGCGACTGTACTTGGTGCCAGTATTTAGGCACCGAGTATTGCTGCCCTGCATCTCCCTTCGAACATCGCCGCGCAGAGATGCATGCGCTCGACACGCCGCACAATGAGACACCACAGAATGGTCATCGTGAATGGGATCGTCGACTATGTTCACTGTCGATGGAGCTGTGGTGTTTTAGCTATATAATATCGTTTTTTCGATTGGAAACACTTCAACTTGTATTTATAATGCCCAACGCCATCTTGGAATTCAAGTACAGCTAGGAATCATCGTTGTCATCACCGTACAATCGACATCGCCTCTACTAAGGGACACACTGGAACCATTCAACGATGTGCGACAAATGCTTCTACGCCTTCCTATGTTGCTTCCTGCCTTGCATCGAGAAGCGTGAAGCCCGGCATGAGAGAAATTACAACCAAGAGAAGGCACCGCGGCCAGTGGAACCGAAGTCAAAGGTTCGCGAACGCAGTGCTGCTGCCGTCAAAACATCTTCTCCTCGCCGACGAGTGTCAGCCCAACAAGCTCACCAAAATCTCATGGCAAATCTCAGTCAACTTATTAACGGCAAGCAGACCGCGGCGCTGTTCAGGCTCCGCATGGCGTTCTTGGTGCCGAAACATGATCTAAACCCTGATTTCCTCACTCCAGTGATCAGAGACTTGGACACAGTGCTGTTCAGCGGCTATCTCGGAGATCGAATCTTCGTCGAATGGAAAGATAAGCCGAGCACATCACGCCGTACACTTCTTGGCTTGGCTTTGCCACACGGAATCAGCAGAATCTCGAAAGTCAAGATTCGATTGAACACAGTGATTTTCGAATCGTGCACGAAAGAGGAGATCTGGGGAACCGTTGTGCATGGGATGGTCCATGCTTATCTGGCGGTGGCGAGTGGCTGGAGAGGGTTATTGATGAAGCATCGCGGTTCGCGGTTTGAGGAGTGTTGCGCAGCAGCAGTGGGAAGACTGGCTCTGGATGGGTTGGTGGTGAGGCATGTAGTTTGACGATTTGGTGCATGATATAGCTGTATTTGCTGTTGTCGTTTCGTTACAGCTCCTTGTCCTGACCCGAGGGCATGAGCATTGCATTCGCAAATCCTCGACATGCGTTGCCCACAGTAAGTTGTGCCAATAAGGCGTCAATTCTAGCTTCTCCGTGCTATAGGCTGCCAATGTATGACATCTACATCCGTAGGGACTAGCCATATAGATCCGCCCGTCCACCCGTGGTCTGACATTCCGATTGTAGACATGCCGGTTTTGGCAAGCTTGCCTTCGACCCTCTGCTTTGAGTCGTCGCTGACGCTGTCTTTCGAGCTGGAAACCAGTCAGTACAGCCGAATCGGAAGTCAAGAATAATCAATTGTTAGACGTACTACAGTAAGCTGACATGAGGATCATACTGCGCCTCGCCGGCATTCGCGCTCGAAAAGGCCCGGCAGCTCGATGCCAGTTGTAACAGAGAATCCGACCGCTTGCACCGGACAAAGAGCCTCTTGTGATATGCGTCGCCGACTGCAAGCTCATGCCATCTGACCTCGACCGAAGAGATCTCAGGTAGGTCGATCCCATCCAGCCATTCCTGGGGGTCTGAGGTGACTGACTGCCTTGGGATTCGGGAGGCGAGTGTTATGTGAGGTTCGAAGCTAGGCACAAAGTCCGAGGCGTCCATTTCGTCAGGCACGACTTCGTTTATCGCTTTGGTCAGAACTTTATAGACGTCGCTGCCCTCGGGTGGGACCAGCCATAAGGACAGGCCTGGCTCGCCTGCGCTGCTGGCTTTGGTGCTGCTTCTTGTGGTCGCCATTTGCGATTAGTGGAGTAGTGAACCTAGTATCTGTGGAAACAAAGTCGGAGGGAGTAGTTTGATAGTGATAAGTGCTTCTTTGTGTATAATGGCTACACAGTCTCGGTGACGCAGTTGCTGCTCATCGCACATGCATGTCGCCAGAGGGGGACGTCGTTAACGCCCATAGATCTAAATACGATATTCTCCAGGAGCATGTTGGGAATCGTATGTAAACTAGCTGACAGATGAAAGGGTTTCGCCAGACCACGACTCGCCATCCAATCTACCTCCCATCGCGCCTCTATCACTGCCTTCACAACTTCGTGATAATGGATCGGCGTCTGGAACCAGCATCACAGCACACAAATGCAGAAATGCTACTGCAGATGCTTCAAGAGGGACGGACTTCTCAGAGGCGCAATACACACGTTCTTCTCAGCTCGTTGTTCTCTGTCCACAACGAGCATTCTTGCTGCAAGCCAGACGCTCGTAGTGAGAATATTAACACTGAAAGGGACCGCTGCTTAAGTATGCACTGATGAGCTATACCTGAGGACTGACCGAGGCTGGGGTAGACACACTACAAGTCGCCGAATGAAGGAGAACTCCTGGAAATCCTGCATTGGTTCTTGTGAGGTGGCATCGGTCTTCGAACAGTGCTCTTAGATCTGTCCTGACAATAGAGCTTTTATGTTAGTTATTCTTTTGAAACGATGGAAAACATCGTATGCTGACTTTCAATCTCAAGGACTAAGGGGACGTCCTTGACGACAGACCCTGGTATGTTATGCGAAGATTCGCACCGAGAGCGAGGATGCTCTGCATTATTCGGACGACTATCCCCTCATTGTAGACCACGGAGATCCTTGCAGTCCAAGAACCGGATTCTGTTGACCCGAGATTCACGGCAGTCACTAGACATTCGACAAGGTATCGAGTCGAAATGTTACGGCGAGAAAAGGCGGCAATTCCGGTTAGCCAAGGCTACATGTACCTGACTACTCCGCATCAGCTCACATGAGCGACTGACTACAAACACTTTTAGGGCAAGGATGACTATGGCGTACATTCACAATGCGGGGGCGCCCAGACATTTCGTCGTCACTGGCGATGTCGATGCTCGACCGGCAAATAATCTTCAACACTCCTCGGTGGCAATCGTCCCGAGGACTGTCACTGGGTAGCACTACAAAACACCGTGATGTCGAGCAAGAAGTGTCAGGAGCATACGTGCCATTCACAATGTCCGTTTCGCTCTCCCATATCAGCTTTGAACACCACCGAGAAGCACTCGGAATTGCCGAGTCCCAGCCTCGGATATCCTGGCGATTCGAAGGCAACGTCGTCAATTGGGAACAGCGCTCTTACGACCTGGAAATCGAACGAGACGTCAATGGAGTCCCCGACGTGTACAGCGTGAATTCCACAGACTCGATTTATGTGCCATGGCCTGGCGAGGCACTGAAGTCTGCCGAATCTGCTCACGTCCGGGTGAGAGCGCATGGACTTGAAGGACAGCCCTCCACCGACTGGTCTGAATGGGCATCTGTCGAAACTGGTCTCCTCGTTGACGAGGATTGGGGCGATGCAGTACCAATCGCAGCCGCTCGGGAGACTGAAATCGATGCTCCCAAGAGACCTATCCACTTTCGCAACGACTTTACCATCAATGGCAACATCAGCTCAGCCCGTCTTTACATCACCGCGCTAGGACTTTATGAGGCAGAGATCAACGGCAAAAGGGTTGGCGACCACGTGCTTGCTCCAGGCTGGCAGTCGTACGACTACCGACACGTTTATGATACTTACGATGTAACGGAACTGGTCAGCGATGGTGACAACGCGATTGGTGCCATAGTTGGCGAAGGCTGGTACTCTGGTCGACTGGGCTTCGGCGGTGGCAGTCGCAATATCTATGGTGACACACTGGGATTACTAGCACTTGTGGTCGTCACGACAGATGATGGCGAGAAGCACTCCTTCGCTACGAACGAAGACTGGCATGCCTCTCTTGGGCCTATCATCACTTCTGAGATCTATGACGGAGAGAAGTACGATGCCAGGCTCGAGCTTGACGAAGGTTGGTCCTCTCCTGGCTTTGACAACAGTGATTGGATGGCAGTGAAGCAACTCCCACCACTCAAAGGAGCATTGGTGCCAGCAGATGGGCCTCCTGTTCGGAAGCTGGAAGAGGTCAGACCTGTCTCGATCCACACATCACCCTCGGGCAAGACTATCGTCGATTTCGGTCAAGTGCTTGTTGGATGGCTGCGCCTGAATGTGTCCGGACAGGCTGGTACCAACATCTCTCTACACCATGCTGAGGTCTTGGAGGATGGAGAGCTCAGCCTGAGGCCATTGCGCAATGCTTCAGCGGCCGACACGATCATTCTTGCAGACGATCAGCCAAAGATCTGGGAGCCGCGCTTCACTTTCCACGGCTTCAGGTATGCCCAGCTCGATGGTTTCGATATAGCTTCTTCTGAGAACGCTGTCACTGCAGTTGTGGTGCACAGTGACATGGAACAGACCGGCTGGTTCGAGTGCTCGAACCCTCTCCTCAACAAATTCCACAGCAATGTGCGGTGGTCGATGAAGTGAGCAGATTCCACCTAAGTATGATGAGCAAGAACTAATGATTATGCAGAGGCAACTTCCTTAGCATCCCAACCGACTGCCCTCAAAGGTATGTCCTCCATTCACCAAAGACGGTATTGGCACTGACTTCTTGCACAGAGACGAGCGCATGGGTTGGACAGGTGACGCGCATGCCTTCGCAACAACAGCCAACTACCTGTACGATACTGCCGGCTTCTGGCGAGGCTGGCACAAGGATATCTGGTTTGAGCAACAGGCTGCTTCTATGATCCCACCAGTCACTGTACCCGTTGTCCCAGCCAGCAACTTCACTCAACCGGCTGCAGTATGGGGTGATGTGGTCGTGGCGAACCCTTACAATTACTACCAGGCTTTCGGCGACTTGGCCATGCTCGCGGAACAGTATGACAGTGCTCAGGCGTGGATCGATACAGGCATTCCTAGGAATGAGGTCGGCTTGTGGAAGGCAGGTCGCCAATTCGGCGATTGGCTGGACCCAAAGTCACCGCCTGATGACCCTGGCGCTGCAACCACTGCAGTCCTTCTTGTTGCTGACTCTTATCTCATTCGAATGACCGAGCTTTTGGCCAACATCAGCCAGGATCTTGGCCGTGACGACCTTGCCGACAAGTACCGTGGACAGCGCGACGACTTGCTGACAGAGTTCCACAATACGTGGGTCGCTGACGATGGCTCACTTGCAAACGAGACCCAAACTGCTTATGCGTTGGCCGTTAACTTTGGTCTTCTTCCTGAAGCGCAGGAAGCGAGCGAAGCAGGTGCGAAGCTCCGACAGATTGTCGCAGACAATGACTACCTTGTAGGCACTGGCTTCGCTGGAACACCCGCGTTGGGTGCGGCACTGACTAAGATTGGCGGAGCCGACGATTTCTACAGCATGTTGCTGCAGACTCAGGTGCCATCGTGGCTCTATCAAGTCGCCATGAATGGAACTACCACTTGGGAGCGCTGGAACAGCTTGGAGCCCAATGGATCCGTCAACGCAGGAGAGATGACGTCCTTCAGTAAGTATACCCTTCCAAAAAGTCTGTGATACTATTTGCTCACACTGTCTCACAGACCACTATGCATTTGGTTCAGTCAGCGACTGGATCCACACAAACATTGGTGGACTCTCACCTGCAGAGCCAGGTTGGAAGCGTGTCAACATCGCACCTATTCCAGGTGGCAACATCACCTCTGCGAACTCGAAGTACATCAGCCGATACGGCGAAGTCAGTGTACGCTGGTACTTTGAGTCCAACGAAGACGCCATTACTGCACACAGGAATGGCTTCCACTTGGAAGTACAATTGCCGCCGAACACACGAGCCACAGTGACGGTGCCCAGTGGAAGAGGAGACAATGGCATTGAGACCAGCGAGCCTGTTGATGTCGGAAGTGGGTACCACGAGTGGTTAGTTTCTGGATACCAGAAGCCATAGTCGGGATGCGTTGTAGGCTGGCCGTACTGCACTTGAGCGCGTATGATCTTGTACTGTGACTTTACATTCATAGGTCATATTGGCATATGGCCTTGCACCGGTTTTCTCTGCATTTCAGTAACAAGACCCTCAATCACAACAATATCCCTCTCCTGTGCCAAGAAGGATCGAGATCTGTCGCCTCCTGTGTAGTCTGCCAAGTCATGCACCATTCACAAGTCTATGCCTAATGTGGAAGTTATTGCGAACCAAGCAACTACACCTTACACCAACTTACTCAAACTTCAACCTCTTGGGTACTCTCGCAAACATCGACAGTTATGTATCTGGCTGTTGCATCACTATCTGGGCATGGCTGTCCACTCCCGAATCCTATAAGAATGTCTAAGTATCTCGTATTCATTACTCTTATACACAGCATTCACATTGGAAGCTCCCTACTCTAGCATCTCGCAAAGGTCAATCAAACGATATATCACAATGACTTCCTAGTCCGACGAACCCAGCTCCCCAAGTACCATTGTCCGCACGTTTCGCAAGACGTACACCGCCCTTGGCTTCAGCAAAGGCTACAATGCCTTGCTCTGGTTCCATCTCGCAGGCGCCATGTTCGGCTTCTGCCTCGCTCGAACGCCATATCTGGCCGTGGACACTTACTTCCGCAAGAATGCAGCACCGGGAGAATGGTTCTACTTCCGCCAGCCTTTCTACCGCGCCGGCATCATTCTCCACCTCGCCGTCGTCATCCCTGCTGGTGTCCTAGCAGCTGTGCAGTTCACGCCTGTGCTGAGGCACAAAGCGCTCATGCTGCATCGCATCAACGGCTACGTACCAGTATCACTGGTCATGCTGGCTAACATCTCCGGCCTCATGATCGCGCGTAAATCGTTCGGCGGCACCGTCGAGACGCAGATGTTTGTCGGGCTGCTCGCTTTGGCCACGACTGTGAGCATGGCCATGGCTTGGGTGAACATCAAACGCTTGCAAATCGCACAGCACCGGGCGTGGATGCTGCGCTGCGTGAGTCTTCTTCCTCAAGATTATCCTTAAGCGCTCGCCAGCTAATGCTTCTTCCCAAAAGTGGGCCTATCTAGGCACCCCCATCACCGTCCGCATGCTCATGCCCGTCTCGGCCGTGATAATCGGCCGCATAGGCGGCTACTACACTTCCATCTCGTGCGAGCAGATCGCCTACGCCGGAGCCACATACTCCGCCCGTCCGGATCCCAACGCAAGCGGTAAATTCGCAGCGTGTCAAGCCGACCTGAATGGTTGGACAGCCGTGAAAGCGAACCTCTACAACCCGCAGAGCGTGGCGGAGGCCATGGCGGGTTTGCAGATTGGGTTCGGTATGGCTGGGTTGCTTGCGTTTTTTGTCCATGCGGTGGCGGTGGAGGTATATCTTGGTTTGACACCTGCTGAGAGCGAGAGGTTGAGGAGAGTGTCGTGGGAAAGGCGGGTGGAGAGGGGGTTAGAGAAGGGCGAGGATGCTGATGCCGAGGCTGGGGGGCGAAGAGGAGCTGCGGGTGCTCATGTTTTCGAAAACAGATGCCGTTCTCACGAGGGAGACATCCGAAACGGGACCGGAAAGCAGAAGCTAAGCCAAGCATCAACACAGTAACAATAGCAATCAGCGACATGCACTCTTGATCTTCAGAGTGACCGAATCTGTAAAGTCTCAGCACGAAAGGAATTTCCTATCAAGCTCTTAAATGCTCCTCATCTTGCTTCGCACTATCCTGACTCTAGTGTAATTATTTGGACAAGAAACTCGCGGGATCCCAGCAAGTTAAAAGAGAATTCATGAGTCCCCCGGTGGCCCTTCTCTTCTAACCCTGATTTGTGAGGGATGCCTTATATCATCATCTTCGTTAATTCGAGTGCTGCTGTGTGGCTCGAAGACCAACCCTGGAACCAGACAAAAATGCAAAAAACAAAAGGAAAGGAGGGAAACAAGGATCTCGATGGAACGAGTCCCACCTCATTGCGCCGATGCCCAATGCACCATGTAACAACTAGGAAAATCGTCAATGTCTTGAAAAAAAGGAAAAGAAAGGAAAACGAAATGTCGCTTGCTGCTCCATCTTTTCCCGAACGAAAGTTATCTCGTCGTGTCATTGTCACTCGACCCATGCCCGCGAGACATGTACTCTTCTGTCTCTTGAGCAGGGGTGAGCGGCATTCTCGCGCCAGACGCGCGGTGGCCGCCGATATTACCAACAGACAGCGTCGTCTCTGAAGCGTCGTAGAAGTATTCGCCGCCGCTCATGGAGTTGCGGGCGCTGTGTCGAGAGTTCCAGGTGCCGGCGCGAGGGCGCATACCGGGCGCTGGGACTTTACCGATCATGTCGCGAGAGCTGATGTCGCCGCCAATGCCCATGGAATCGTTCGAGACCTGGCTGCGGAGTTGTGGGGGACCGCGCGATGGAGTGCGGCTTGGGGCGGTTGATCTGGGTGGAGAGATGGCGTCTTCGTCGGGAAGCGTGCGGGACATGTCCACGGGCACAAAGGAATTGTCGGCGTCAGCGTTGTATGAGTATGCGGAGAAGTCGCGTTGGCTCCATGAAGCACGGTGGGGGCGAGCGCCATATGGGAGGTTGCTATGGCTCAGACTTGCTGCGCTGGTAGCGCGGCTGCGTCGAGCTGGAGATGCGGTGCCGGCTGGGCCTCTGCCCATCAACGGCGCGGATGACTCCGTGTTGTCTTTGAAACTTGCGACCGACTGTGCTGGGTGTTGGTTCTGAGAGGTATCGATGTTGACTGCGTCTGGGTCGTCATCTTCGATCTTTCCAAGTCTGCGCATAGTTTTCATCTCAAAGTAAGGATCCTTCTCTTCTGGCTCCGGCTCGGGACCCGCTTTGACCTTGGGCTGATTTGGAATATCGTTGACGACCCTGTCGAGGTGGTTGAAGTACCTGTCGCGCAATCCGTGCCATTTCTTGGGACGGAACTCTTCCCTGTTGCGTGAAACAGACATGTAACTCGAGATAACGCTGACAACGATGGCAATCATTGTGATGATGACCAGGATTCCTTGGATGACAATGATGACGACTCCGATGACCGTGGTGGTAATCCGCTCGAGGTTGAAGCGAATGTCGAACGCGGCGCTGAGAGCCACACTCGTGACTTTGCTGAAGCCTAGACAATAGACCACCAGGATATTGAGTCGCATTCCCTCGAAAGGTCGTGCCCAGATGACGAACGCAAAAGCCAGAATTTCTACAACCAACAGGCCGAAGACCTGAGTTAGAGGCTGGCCAGAAGCGCCACCATAGAAACAGGCGCGGATGAATTCGTACATCAGCCAGAAGACAAAGAACCACCAGCGTGTGCGTCTGAAGCGGGCAGCGAGCCATCCGAATTTCTTAGTGTAGTCCTCATCGTCGTGAATGTTGGTCCTGTCCTCGCCACCAGTAGTGATGCTGTAGTGTGAATTCATTCTCTTCCAGAAAGGCGTACTTTGTGTCTTGTCATCGGGATCAGCGGTCTGTGGCTGTTGCTGCTCGGGCTGTTCCACCGCAGCACGATTGACCTTCTTAACACCAATCCACGGAATTTTGCCGAAAAGTTTCTTGCGCTCGAAAGTTGCCTGCTCAGTTGCGCCGTTGTCCCGTTGTACTTTGTACCAGCAAGCGTATGCTGCGATACCAGACATGCCAACAAAGAAGATGAGGAATACGATAGCGGCAACAGCCTTGACGCCTCCAGAGGAATCGTACGTGAATTGGAAGATGGCAAGGAACATTATCATGAACCAAGCAATGAAACATATCCGCAAAGCGATATTCGCACTGTAGCCTAGCCAGTGTTGGCGGAAGAAGGCAAGGCGATCTTGCTTGAGCAGTTTGACGCGGACCAGACCTTCAAGTGCCCACTTGAAAGCCATCGTCGCAGCCACAACGAGGACCAGTATGATTAGGAACCACAAGAAGCCAGTCATGAAAGCATTGCTGGCGCGAATTTCTTCTGTCGCAAGAGTGCCGGCGAAACCAGAAAAATTGCCAGGGAGAGGCAATCCAGCCTCGACAGGGTGACCGTACCATTTGAAGCCATCGCTCGTGTCTGCTAGTTGCTCCTGTCGGCGCAAAAGCGCATTGACAGCAGTTCTGCGGGTAATATCGCGCTTGAGCACGAGGGAGTAGTCTCGCTTGTAAATTTCGGAAGCAATGTCTCGCATGCCCGGGTGGTTGGTGGCAAAGCTCGAAACGCGCTTTGCTCCGAAACCTAGGGCGCGCCTGTAAATCTGGCTGATATCGTATCCACCTCCAAGATCTTCGTTTGCTGCACCAGTTGCTGCAGCACCCACCGAAGAGGTGTTGCCGAGATTGTTCCCAATTAGTCGATCGATACTGCGTTGCATAGTGTCGGTGCGGATCATGCCTCCTGCCCATGCGAAGTTACTCCACCAAGCGACGAGTACTGAAGGCCAGTTCATCGATAGTGCTCCAGTGTAGAAGACGTGTTGGAAGACGGCAAAGACGACACCGACAGACAAAGAGTGGGCATAGTGCAGCCGCATGGTCGGTACTGCCTCGCCATAAATCGCTGTCGCAAAGGAAGCCAGCATTGCAACGAACGTGAATATCCCCAGTACAGACCCTACTGATTCCGGATGTGAGAATGTAGCACCGTTAGTCACAACTGCACTGTAGCAGCCGATCTCGCTTTCGGTACTGTTCGCGAATATGCGAAGGATCGCCTCGCCTTCAAAATCGGGTATCGAAAGAGCGATGGATGGAATGTTGGCGACATCTCCTTGATTGATAGGAATGATGCCGCTGGCAGTAATGGGTACGCTGCTGTTGGCCGGACACAAACTGTAAAGGTTAGCAAATGATGTATCAGCATTTATGCAGTGGTAGATACCTAGCAATGTTCGCATCGCAAGGATTGAAAGTCAGGTCAAACCTGCTCTCTCCATATGCGTAAACTCCAATATACATCATCAAGGCTTCACCTCTGAGGTCTGAGTTTCCCGCCAAATGGAACTGCACTGTCATGTTGTCCTTGTAATACGCCGCATCGAAGCGGGTGACGTTGATCAAACTACCGCCCAGGCAGTCTCCAAAGTTTCCGGTATACAGCGCTGGTCGCCTGTTGTCCGCCAAGTATACTGTTTCCCCATCTTCGCCTTGATATGTGATATAGCGCGTGTCGTCTGCGAGCACCGTACGCAGACATGCCAATAGGGCGAACAGGACCAGCACTGCTGGCTGTAATCGCGAGATCATCTTGTCGCGTAGTGTTGGGAGTTATTCGTAGAGCGAGGTGATGACAATCGGGGATCGAAAGGCCGTTACCCAGGCCGGGTGTCGTAAGCGCGCAGTCAGCGCAGGTGTTTTGGTAGGAACAGTCGGGGTGTGGTGAATGAGAGAGCGATTGTTTGGTAAGGAGTGGATAATGAGGCGTGAGGCGAGTGTTGTAGGCACTTTGGAGTGGATTGTCTTTTCCAAGTCCTCTTCAGTCCGGTCGATGCCGTGTAATATGGAAGTGCGAACCGCTGTTTCCCTTGCAGGTCGTGATGAGCTAGCTAGGAAGGAGCCACATGAATGGAGTCGGCGACGAAGAGTGCTAGAGAAAAGCCCAAGCGAAGGACTTCCTGAGTGGGCTCTGAGACATAAGACCAGGGCAAGATGAAGATTGGGCATGCAGCAAAAGATATGCGCATCAACGGTCGGCACATGCACGACTTATCAACGCCCGGAGTATGGCGGCTTCAAGGTGACCGCAGACCAAGCGCCGCTAACGAATCGTGGGCGGCAAAGCTAACCAACAATGTCTTCACCGCATAAGAAAGTACACTAATTCTGCACCTGCAATGGAAGATGCCATCTCTAGCTATTTGCTCGTCAATCAACTAATGCCTGCTCCGCGGCCATTGAGCTGTCAACACAAGCGAAGCGCCATACTGGACGTTGTGCCATTTCGCACGGTTGTTGTTCCCTCCACTGGAGTAATCCCTTCTCCATTCCATTCCTTAGACAGAAACGACATGAATCGCGCAACCCGATCGGAACAAGGGTCGTTGTGCCGTCTGGAGCGCTTACTCTGCGCTGCTTTCCTCCTCAACCAGCCATCGTCACGAAGGCCTTCTTCTGGGCTCTCTCGCTCTCGCGCTTATGCATGCGCTGTTACTTCAAACTCCTGGCCTTGCGCCCGCGGCCCAAGCCAAAGCAAAAGACTACCAGCCACTCGCTCCTCCTGTAACAGCGGAGGAGCTGTACCACCAGCCACCAGCACACACAAATCAGCCCTGTACCCGGAAGAACCAAGAACCTTGGTACTCCGCACCATCGTGCCGCGCTCTCCCCACGTCTCACGTCCGTTCCGTGAACTACAACCGTAGCGTCATCTAACCTTCTTAACGTCTGGGATATGCTCGAGTCTTGTGAAAGTGTTGGCCATGATTTTCTGCCTTGGGAGGTATCTGTTTCCCCAGTACGCTGGAAGAATATTCAAGATCGTCCGCAATGTCCTCAATATACACTCAAAACCACATCACGGGCATCTCTGTTCGCCTATGCACCTCACCATGACAGCTGCATGTGTCAATCCCGAGAGGAAAAGCACTGCAGGAACATCTAAACATGTACACTTCGCGTGCTGCACATTACTGCCAAGACCGCGTAGCATCATATACGATGCTGATCTGCGAAGCTTGATTCTTGCCAGTTCGAGCTCGTGAGAAGCTGTCTGTCTCACAATCCGGCTTGCTCGGAAGCGAGTGCTGTCTCCCTATTCATCCACGCCTCGCAGTGCATAGCGAACGCGAGTGTGAGGTTCGCCATCCGATTGGATACTGTGGGCAACGTTCTTGGGTATCAATTGCCGCCAAGTACGACGTGGGCGTCAGCATGTAGGCTGTGGTCAGATTGCGGGCTTTTCTAAAAACCGCAGCAAGAGATGGTAGTAGTACTGTAGCTAAGGTACAAACCCTTGGAATACGCGTAGCTTTTCCAACCTCGTGCCCGGCTCGCGCGGGACGTTATGAGAGCTCTACGAAAGCTTAAACCAATTTGCGATCGCCAGCTGGTGGAATTACAAACTCGACACGATTTACTGTGGCGTCGCAAGAAATCATGTTAGGCCTATTCCTTCTTCTTACAGTGCCAAACATCCGCGGATACCATGAGGCTGGAGAGCATCACACGGTCAAGCTGGGCATGTACATTCGAAGTTTGCAGATGCTCAGCAGACACGCAAACAATGGAACGGGAAAAGACTAAGCTAATGGTTGTAGTAATGCGTGGCTGGGATTCTTGTTGGAGGCAGGATGGCATTCGATCCGACTTCCGAAACGTCCAGTCGGCTCTGTTAGAAAAGGCAAAAGAACAGCAAAAATCGACGTTGGCAGGACTCGAACCTACGCCCCCGAAGGGAATTGATTTCTAGTCAATCGCATTAACCACTTTGCTACAACGCCATTAGATACAGGCGACTCTGGCAAACTACAATATAACCTTCAGATCACAAACGACTGGTATCATGGGAGTGGTGGGCTCAACCTGTACTTGACTCTCAAAGGCAAGCAAGTTCCTTCATCTACCGAAGTTGATTGTGTGACCATGCTACTTTCTAAAAGTGATAGGCGATTCTCGAATCATCTCAACTGCTGGTATATCTGTTAACGTACCCGCAGCCTATGGTACCAGTGTATAGCAACTGTAACAAGGTTGTAGCAGGTTCATCAGCTGTACACAAACTTGTGGGCACGTACTGTAGGCTCTAAAATTCTGCCGGGAAGCCTTAGGCAGCCATAATTGTTTAGGAGCGACTTCGGCAAGCCGGGAGAACCTTAAAACTCAGTCCCTTCGTGGCTCATCAGCAATGATTCCCGAAGGAAAAAAATGTAGTTCACCAACCAATATCGAGGCACTCGTGTCCTACGTGCTTATTTGTTTCGTTCAGTTGAGAGGAGGCAGCAGAATCACAAGACTCGTCAACAGAAATCCTTTCTGTGGAGAAATAAATTTCGTCTTGTGACACCTCAAAAACCACCCCATTCGGCAGAAGCGATATCAATATGTGCGGCATCATCGCGGTCATTCTTGCTGGAATCGATCAGGATGCAGCTCCTGAGATTCACCAGGGTACGCCTTGTGGAGCCTTCCATCTGTAACTCAAGCTGACTTCAGCAAGCGCTGTACTACCTTCAACACCGTGGCCAGGATGCTTGCGGTATCGCCACATGCTCGCGCGGCGGCAAGTTCTTCCAATGTAAGGGCAACGGACTTGCAGCCAAAGTTTTCCACAACGGTGAGCGCGTGAGCGATCTCCCTGGTTACATGGGTGTTGGCCACCTCAGATACCCGACCGCTGGCAGCAGCGCAAATGCTGAGGCGCAACCGTTCTACGTCAATTCCCCTTACGGCATCTGCTTTACTCACAACGGTAACCTCATCAACGCTCCCAAACTCAGGCGTTATCTGGACCAGGAAGCCCACCGCCACATCAACACCGAGAGCGACAGTGAACTCATGTTGAACGTCTTTGCCGACGAGCTCAACGAGACTGGAAAGGCCCGTATCAACTCTTCCGACTGCTTCCTTGCTCTTGAGCGCATGTACAAGAAGTGCGAGGGTGGTTGGGCTTGCACTGCTATGCTTGCTGGTTTCGGTCTTATCGGCTTCAGGGATCCCTATGGCATTCGCCCAATGGTCATTGGTGAGCGTCAATCTACCGAGATTGAGGGCGGCATGGACTACATGATGGCTTCCGAGTCGGTCGCGCTCAGCCAGAACGGTTTCAGCAACATCAAGGACATTCTCCCCGGTCAAGCTGTCATCATCGAGAAGGGCAAGGCTCCCGTCTACCAGCAAGTTTCACCCCAGCTCGGCTACGCACCTGACATTTTCGAGTACGTCTACTTCGCTCGCCCGGAAAGTGTCATCGACGGGATCTCTGTCTACCGCAGCCGTCAGCTCATGGGCTACCGCCTCGCCGAGACTATCAAGAAGCAGCTCACCCCTGCTGAGCTCGACGAGATCGACTGCGTCATCCCCATTCCTGAGACTTCGCTCGTGTCCGCCTACGCCGTCTCAAAACACCTCAAGAAGCCCTACTGCCAGGGCTTTGTCAAGAACCGTTACATCTTCCGTACTTTCATCATGCCCTCTCAAGCGGCACGTCAACGCGGTGTGCGCGCCAAGCTCAACGCAGTGCCAGTCGAGTTCAAGGACAAGAACGTTCTGTTGGTCGACGACAGTATCGTCCGTGGTACCACCAGTCGCGAGATCGTGAACATGGCTCGTGAGGCCGGCGCAAAGAAGGTCTTCTTCTCAAGCTGCGCACCTCCCATCACCAACGCTCACATTTACGGTATCGATCTCGCCAGCCCTGATGAGCTTATTGCGCACCAGCGCGATTCTGCTGGCATTGCCAAGGCTATTGGCGCTGAGGCCGTCATCTACCAGAGCCTGACTGATCTTGAGGAGTCCTGCGCACAAGACAGCCCCCGCGAGACTCAACGTTTCGAGGTTGGTGTCTTCTGTGGCAAGTACGTGACTCCCGTGGGTGACGAATACTTCAAACACATGGAGCAAATGCGTGGCGAGGCCAAGAAGCAGAAGGTTCTCGATGGCGCGCGCCAGGCCGTGCGCTTCGGCGTCGCAGGTGCAGAGCAGGTTCGCATGGCGGCGAACGGCGTCGACGTGACAGAACAAGGCGAGGTCGTTGCCGCTGGTGCCGACTCAACCCGCCCCAACGGTGTCCACTCCGTGGGCGCTGCTGGCGCACCCCCGATCGTGAGAGGAGACAGCCAGGACATCTCCATGCACAACTTCAACGACTACGGATCCGCTTAGACGAATTTGAGATGACACGAGGGAAATGAGGGAAACGGAAGGTCATGGGATAAGATGGAGGATAGCGTGCGGCGTTGCGATAGATTGGCACGAAGGCTCAGGAATACATCTCTTTTGGGTGTGTATATGGATCATCACAGATTGGGGCGGCAGTTCGATTTCAGCAGTCTGACACTATACAAGAAAAATAAATACCCGATTTGTTTCTGCTCCACGTTTTCCGGTCTCAAGCTCGAGCTCGGCCAAATAGTCGAAGTAATAGAGGAGCGAGAACCATCATCAGTCTTCATTTCGCCAATCTGTTCTGTACGTATGTTTCCTGCGAGCTCAATGTCAAACTCAGTGTCATGCTCGGCGTCAGTCACAGTGGCACGTTTGTGGTTCTAGTGTCAATTTTAGTCAAAGTAGCACGTACCTAACGGAGGTGGCACTACAAGTATCATCGAGAATCTTGTTTCATAGATTGTTGAAGATCTCGTTAGAGTCAAGTAGTCGGGTCGATATGTAGGGGTTGCTCGTTGATGCCTGAGGCTGCACCAGGCTTCACTTCTGGCTTGCAGACTTCACTTCCTTTCTCTCGGGGCATGAGATGTAAATCACCTTACCACCAGCTCCTGATATTGCCATTCATGATTCTGCGCATACCACTTGTCATTTCGGTGGCACTTCGTGCGGCTGTGCCTCGAATGCGCCGTGTCGTCAGAAGAGCTCCGCGAGTGAAGCAGCCAAATGAGTGAGCGCAAGTGAGTCAGCGGTAAAAGGCGACGTGAGAGAAGTGAGGATTGGGGAGACATATCCAAGAGCTAGTGTCGACGAATTACGTCTAGGGTCATACCAGATGGTGCTTCTCAGCCGAAATCATGGTAGGTCTTGAACACTGTACCCTCATGCGAAGACAATACCGCAATACTATTACTTCGGCCTCCTTTCACTATCTTACAGATACCATACTCAAGCATGAAGCGTGTAGCTTCAACTATCACTCCTACTTGTTGTTAGTCTGCCTGTAAGACGAACGCCCACTTCGCTGCCTCTTCCAGCCATCACTTTGGACTCACATCTTTGCATCCGTTTGCACTTTCACTGTTTGACTTGCATGCTCGTTACGGATACATGCATGACGGACCGTGCGTTAGGCAGCAAAGTCAAACGGAGACTTTCACGTCGCTCTTCCGCCTACACTCTTTAAAGCTCGACTACTCGTCTGGTACAGCTTTTCGCGAGAGCCGTCTGGCGCATTTCTTCAATACCACGTCGCACATTCCAACTCACTCGCAGCCATGGCGCCTCGCAAATCCTCGCTCACAAACACTACACAATCACTTTTCTCATTCTCAGCAACTGAGCGCCCACGCTATCGCCTACCTGTCCCTCAACGCAACACAACGAGCAGAGTGAACCTCGATGAGGACGGCAACATCGACAGCGACGACAACGAAGATGATGCGCCCGAGTTTCTGCGGGAAGCGTCTATCGCAGACGTCCAGACTAACTCCCAGGTACCGCCTGGTTGCTTAGCAACCCAACCTGTAACGTCGAGAGCCGGTCCTCTGCGTTGTGGCTCCCGCGTCGAACTTGAAGATGGCGACTTCTTACAAGTGGTTGTGATCTACCGCGAGCTTTCCACTGGCAGAATATACCTGAAGGGCAACCTGATGCGCCGAAACACAAAATTGGAAGGGCTGCTCGACAAGAAGCGCAACGAGCTTCATTATGTGCTCAAGACCACAACCAGAAATCAAAATCCAAAACTGCACGACTGTCTCGTCACAAAGGCACTTGAAGATGTTTTGTGCGCCCGCAAAATAATCGTCACAAACCACGACTCCCTTCGTTTCAGCTTTCGCTATGATGACGCAGCTCTCCTGTCTCGAGAAGAGCAAATGGAGCAGGCCAAGCTGGTGTGTCGTGTGAAGTTTACTGACGAGCTGGATCTGAACAAGAATTCGATCACTGGAGGCTCTATCATGCCGGTAACCGAGGAAGAATGTGATCAAGGCAAGTTTGCTTCAAACCTGCAACGCCTTCACAAATACCTAGGAAAAGACCGTATCCGCACCGTTCGGACTCACGACGAACATGTCAAGGCAGACGAGGATAACTTCCAGGACTTCATAACTGCCTCGCCAGATCATCTGAAGCGCGCACGTCGTGACATGGCAGGCCAAGATGTGATTGATCTTAAAGAGGACAGTGACGAAAGTGTCGAGGTCGTTCGCAGCAAAATCAGGAAGACAATCAGTTATCTTAGTACCAAAGCTGAGAGCACTATTGAAAGCCAGACCACAACCAGGACCACTACTACGACTATGTCCGAAGCTCGAACTAAACGATCAATCAAGGACAGTTTCGCAGCAAGCAAGATTGTGAGTGACACCTTTCGGGCTCGCTTCTCTTCGCACACTGTTCAAAAGCCCCAAGGTCCAGCTCCGAGGCTCCAGCTGTACACTTACGGAGACATCTGCGCTGGCGCTGGCGGCATGGCTAGTGGAGCACAGCAAGCAGGATTGAAGGTTCAATTCCTTCTCGACAATTGGGATGTCGCATGCGAAACTTTACGCTGGAACTTCCCCGGGTCAAAAGTCCTTCTGAAGGACCTTCATGACTTTTGTGCGAGCAGCCATCACTGGACCTGGGAGCAAGTCGACGTGCTTCACATATCATACCCTTGTCAGCCACATTCGAGTCTCAATCGACATGACCGAGACGGAGGTAACAACCCCGACAACATTGCTACCATGTTCTCAACCCAACTGCTCTTGTCGAGATGCAAACCACGCATCGTGACGTTTGAGCAGACATCTCACATCATACATAAGAATGACGGCGACTTTTTCCGAAGCCTCATCAATCCTCTCCCGGCTGCCGGGTACAGCGTGCGGTGGAGGGTTTGCAACCTCGCTGAGTACGAAAACTCCCAGCCACGCAAACGACTCATTGTCATTGCTGCTTGTCCAGGAGAGACCTTGCCGACATTCCCAGAGACCACCCACGGCCTTGGTCCTGGCAAAGAGCTGCCCACAACTGTACACACTGTTCTGAGGGCACTCCAACCGCACAAGACCAGCATGCCTGTTGCCATGCGCGAGTCCAACCAGGTTAACATGCCTGGTTATGATAGCAACTTACCCCTGCGACGTTGCATAACTTGTGACGGTGGCCAGAGCAACCTGCACCCGAGTGGGAGACGCACATTCGAGCTGTGCGAGCTTGCTGCTTTGCAAGCTTTCCTGCCGACACACAGGTTCGCCGGAGGCAAGACAGCCATCTTGAAGCAGATCGGGAATGCCGTCCCATCGTGCTTCGGAAAGATCTTGTTCGAGCACATCACCAAGAGTCTCAGGGAGAGTGACCGCAAGCTCGCCTTGTGGAATCCCGATGACGAAATTGTCACGATCGACTAGCAATGTTTTTTCAAACTCCATGCGCACTCGGTGGCCTTGCTTCAAGCCTTGCAAGCTCAACATTTGGTCTGTTCAGATCGATTCTTCGCCCACTTCGACGTCAACACTTGTCTTTCTTTCTCTTTTCTTTTCCTTTCGCAAGAGAGCTACTGCAAAATGGTCCGCCAGCAAGAGCCAGCTCCGACGGCACAAGATCATTCCCTCCGTTCCCTTTCTGCATACTACCGGTCTCGTCGGCACTGCAGCGACTCATTCGACCTTGACAGCATGAGCATAAGCATCAGCATCAACGTTAGCATCAGCATAAGCATAAGCACAGGAATCAGCGTTACTTGAATAGCATTTACATAGCATGAGCATGACAATGAAAGCAAAAGTTTCCCAATCTTCTAGTTCGCGACTGTGTTTTCATTTTCTCAGCAGTCCTCGACACCTGCGGTCTAAATGTAAGTACCTTATGCAGCGAGGAATGATCGCAAAGTATCACATATGACAAAGTAAAACACATCAGAACGATTTGAAGCTCGACAAGGTAAGGTAAAACAGACTCAGTTCATTAATTACGCAATTACCAAATTACTAAAAGCCAAAAACACAAGTCGGGGTTATCAAAAGAGAAGACCAAAAGTGTTGGCTCGGCTCCACTCATATAATATCATCGTAAAGACCACAGCAAAAAGCAGCGATCATCTTGATACACTCGACTCTGTTGTGTGCACGCGCATCACAAAAGGGAAACAACAACTTTCTTTCCGGGTATCAACACACATATCATTCCCTCCATTTTTGTTTCTCGCCTGGGTATCTTTGAATGCATCTCATCTCAGCTGGCTGGTATGCGCACTGATTTAAACGGCACCGCGGTACACGGGGTTGTTGTCACGGAGCAGGGTGTGCTGGCCCTGGTCAGCGCCGGTGGTACCCTGACCGGGAAGGACGGTGCCGGTGGTGGAGGTTCCAACAGGGTTGGTGCTGAAGGCGTTGTCGACCTGGTTGGCGAAACCACCGGCGGGGTTGGTACCAGCGGTAGGGAGACCGCCAGTGGTACCACCGACACCAGCGCCAGCGAGAGAGCCAGTGTTGCCAGCAGCGTAGGAGCCAGTGTTGCCGCTAGCAAGGGATCCAGTGTTACCGGCAGCGTAGGAGCCAGTTTTGCCACCAGCAAGGCCGGCGCCAGAGCCTGCGGTGTGACCAGCGTCACGAAGGCCGCCCTGGGCGGTCTGGTGCGGCTTGCGGGTCGGGTCCTGGATGCGAGGGATGTTGGAGGTCTCGCTAGCAGAGCCGATGCTGAAGACGGGGCTCTCCCACTTGTCGCCCTTGGCGGCAAGATCCTTGTACTCGGTGGCCTTGGTGGAAATGCCACCAGGAAGCTGGATGTGCTTGAAGATAGAGTCGTGCTGGGTCATAGCAACGTTGACGCTCTTGTCGGCCTGGATCTCCTGCTTCTTCTGCTCGCCCTTGGTCATCTGCTTCTGGAAGGCAGTGAAGTAGCGCTGGTAGATGTTCTGAATGTTCTCAGGATCAGGGTTACGCTTGGCCTCGGCCTGGGCGCGGTCGGCCTCCTGCTTCGCGGCGTAGAGCAGGGAATCGAGCTTCTGGACGTTGTCGCGAATCTGCTTTTCGACGACCTTCTGGAGGGCAGGGCGCATGACCTTGAGGAGGAGCGGCTTGAAGAGGCCGAAGAGAAGCTTGTGGTTCGACTGCTTGAGCTTGATGTTCAAGTGCTGGATGTCAACATCAATGGTGTTGATCTTGAAGAAGTGAGCCTTGTCGGCCTTGTCAGAGGTCTCCATGGCGACCTTGAAGCTCAAGCCGGTGCCACCAAGGAAGACATCCATGACACCCTTGTCGGTGACGCTGGGGAAGCCCTCCTTCTTCTTGATGTAGTAGGAGACGTCGCGCAGGTCACACTGAACACCAGAGACGGACAACATGACCTTGTTCTTGTTGCTGTTCTTGACCTGCTTGCGTCCCCAGCGCCAGTAGTTGTCGCTGCCAAACTCAAAGACGTTAGGGGCAAGGTTGTCACCCTCGACGACCAAGTTCTCGACGACAACATCCATCATGTGGTCAGAGAACTCGATGCGGGGAATGGGAATGTAGCGGACGTTCTCGAAGAAGGCCGGAAGAATGACCTCGGTCAAGTCCTTGACCAAGTGAGGCTTGAAAGCCGGCTTGCCGTTCTCATCATGGCCAAGGTCGTTGAAGAGCTTGTTCATCGACTCGGCGAAGGCCTTGTTCTGAGGGTCCTTGTCGAACTGGTCGCCAATGAACTTGAACTCATCGACGATTCTGTTGGTGTGATCCCTGTAGCGGTCACGGAGCAAGAACTGACCCTGGTCGTAGAGCTTGTTCCACTCGGCATTGGAGTCGTCCTGGAGGATGTAACCCTGCTCCTTCAAGCAGCGGCGAACGAACCTGTTCATGCTGGAGAACCAGTTCTTCAGCTCGGGATCCTGCTCGGCGTCGCGGTAGATCTGGTTGACAGCATCGGTGAGGTCATCGAATGAGGTAGAGTTGGCGAAGCGCTCGAGAAGAGTCTTCAAATTTGTCAGCATTGGCTGCTGTTGCCCAAAAAATCCTGTAAAAACGCACCTTGAGGTCAGCTTCAGCGAGTTGCAAACTATCCTGGTTATGGGCACCTTTCACGCTGGTCGTGCTCTGGCCAGCAACGTTCTTGCCATGGCTGGTGTACTCCTCGGCCAGACGGAGAATGGTGTCGATTGCCTGTGAGTCTTTTCAGTGTTAGCCTGATGTTTCCAATCCAGTAATTTGCCACTTACAATCCTGGTGTCCCTGGATCTCAACAACCATCTTCTTCAGGCGCCAGATGAGCTGCTCACGCCTCTCCTTAGGCATCTTAGTCTTGAGGTAGTTCTCGCTACGCTCGCGGAGCTCCTTAGCCTTTTGCTTGTCGTTCTCGTCGGTGTTGGCAGAGACCTTCTCCTTGAGGTTGTTGGCCGCAACCTCAGCACCGGCGCGAGGGTCGGTCTGGGAAGTGCCATGCTGCTGGTCCTGAGCGGCACGCTGAGCTGCGTCGGCAGGGTCACGCGAGCCATCGGGGTTGGCTGCCTGGGTGGCGTCACGGCCAGCCTGCTCGACATCCTTCTTACCGATGGGAACGCGAGACTTGAGCTGCTGCTTGAAGTTGTCCTTGTCGAGGTTAGGAGCCTCGTGCCAGGTGTTGTCATCAGCGGGTCTGTCGATGTTCTGGAGCTCCTCGTCTGTGGGGTTGACCTTGTTGGCCGACTTCTGTGCAGCATCGCCGGCAATGTCGCGAAGGAGAACGCTGGCATCGCTTAGGAGCTTGCGGAACTGGCCGTTGGTGATGAGAAGCGTGCCGAGTGTGCGAAGACCGTCGAGAGCCTGGTTGCCGTGCTGCCTGGCGGTGTCCTTGTCGACGGGAGCACCAGGCACCTTGGCGTCACCAGCGCCGATCTGCTGTGTCTGCCAGATGAAGTCCTGGATCAGGTTGCCCTGGTTCTTGGTGAGAAGCAGGATCTTGGCCTGCTCGATGACCTTCTGGAGGTCGTTGGTGAGCTGCTGGCCCTCGGTGGAGAGCCTCTTGCTTGGCGATGACAGGCCCTTCCAGTTGTAGGCGGTGTTCATTGCCACATCAATCTGCTTGTTCTGCGGTGGGCATTAGTATGGCTGGCACAGGCTGGTGATCAGCATCTTTTGCGACGGTACTGACCGAAGGGACCTTGCCATTGGCAAAGGCTGTAGTCGCGTGTTAGCTTGATGTTCCCATGATTGCGACGAGCGCGATTGTGCCTGCGAACAGGCTAGTTGGCGATAACATACCAGAGTAGATGCCATACAGCTGGAGCTTTGCGTTGACATCTTGCTCCTTGATCTTGGGGTTGGTCGGCACGTTGACCGAGGAGGACATGATGGAGGAGGTCGTGATGGTAGTGGGGTATTGGGGGTATCGCTCGTGAAACGTGATTAAGAGATGTTGTATAAGAGAGCACACAGGCTCGAGGGTGGGTTCGTGAGTGGGAGGGGTATGGGTATCAAATTACTAGTAGAGTGCAAGAAGGAAGAAGCGTTCGAGACCAGGAATGTGGCGGGTCTTTTGTTGCCAGGAGGACGACGACGAGAAGGCACGGTAGGACCAGAACAGCTACCAACGCGCATCACCGTCACGAGGGCCGTGCGTGATGATGTCAACCACATGTCTTTTGCCCAGGTCAAGTGTCGCGCATTGTCAAAGGCGCATCGCATCGTCTCTTACCGCATTTTGGCTAGACCACCATGGCTTTGCTTTGCTTTGCTTTGCCTGAGCCCGTGGAGCCCGTGGAGCCCGCGGGTCAGGGCGAAACAAGGCGCGTTCAATTTGTGTGCTTCCATCGCGGACGATCCTACGCACAAGATGCTATATCAATATTACCTCTACGAAGAATGCGACGCGCGAGCTACAGCGGAGGCTCTGTTGCACATGCTCGCTCCTACGCAAGGATTGACGACAGGGATCAAGCAATAATGACACGGCACATCAACTCAACCCTCGCTCCAATCCCTCCCATTACTCGCTCCTCGCAATTGTTGGCAAACAGGCGAGCCCAGCGCAGCTCCCTCCTCACACGTCATCCGCACGTTTTAACAGCGCCATCATCGCAACCACTGCTGATCTCCCCGCGAACACTTGATCCAATCTCTTTTTCTCCTTTAGTGCCAACGCTTTTTCCTCTCTGCGAAAGCATCGCCATTGTTGTCGTTTGGCCGTGCTTCCCCTCTTCTCACCAACGTAATCGTCAATGTCAACAAAACTCAAATCTTGTTTAGGCTCAGGAACACCCAGGAGGCAAGTTGTAAGCCTCTCCATCCATCCATCCATCCATCCATCCAACCCCTCGTCCGTGCAGCAGCAGCAGGCCCTCCAAGTCTCGCGGCTCCGCATTTGCGCGTGTGGATCACCACGGCCAGCCACCCGCAACGCATCATTACACTTAGCCCAGCGATCCAGCCTTACAAGCTGGACGCTCGGACAGTTTCCCTGAGGAGAGGCGAGATCTCTCCTGGAAAGCTGCTGGCGCTGCTGGCAAAGGCGGTGTCGTCAGGACCGCGCGGCAAACAGCCTCCAACTATACGCGGTACGCCACTCGCTGTACCACAAGCTTGGCCCTTTTCCCGTCTTCACGCGTTTCCTTGCTCTTTGGACTGGGAAATCTTGGCCACTAGTATCATTATTGACGAGATGGCTTCCGATCGGGCCGCTCTTTGCGGTTCGTTGATGATATGGGCTGCTGGCTAATGCCCGATATCATGGTTGCTTTTTTGATGGGCTCTTAAATGTGTGCCCTCCCTCCTGTCAAGCCTCAGTAGTTCCTCGCCAATTATCTCGCTTATGACGATCATCTTCCACATTGTAGGAAAAAGGAAAAGGCAAGCACAGTTGAGGCGTGAGCGCAACTACTAGCTTCGATCGCTCCGGTGGTTTTGCCAGATCAATCCCGCCGTTGTGGCTGTGGTAACGCGTGATTTCGAACTCTCGCGACTAACAAGTGCACGGCTGCTGCGATGTTGAAGGCTTCACGTGCTAGGACTGTCCAAAATAACAAAATCACGTAGATATAACCAGAGGTGATTATACATTTGAGTGTTACATCTCTCACGCTCATCAAAACGCCAAAAAAAACGCCATATGTACAAGAAGTAGCTAGCAAAACTGCCACCAAGGGTATTCGTTCCTGAAAAACAACAATAAGAAAGCAATTTCATCCACAAGAAGCAAAATCTGCTTTGTTAAGAATAACCAACTCAATGATAACCATCTCAGCCTCAATATCTAACCTGCGGCAAAGGTCTGTACCGACTATGTGCATTCGCGCCCTCGAGCGTCGACCTCGAGCTTGGGAATCCGTCTGTCCGCGCCTGTAATTTCACACGCTCCATTAGGTGCCCAACTGGTAATGAAGGGTGTTGTAGCTTCTTGACCAGCTGCACCCGCTCATCGTCGTCGTATGCATGTAGGGCGTAGTGCTCGCGGATGAGGCGCTGTGAGTCGGTTTGTGAGGCCTGGTAAACTTTATGTGAGCAGCCGTCCAGCGCGCACACCCACGTGTCCTCCTGAATAGGATCAGGTTCGTGTTTTAGGCGCACGGCGAGATCGGTCCCGGAAGCTTCGTCGTCTGAAGCGTCTAGAGCGCCTGCATCAACGTCGGAGGGTGTACTTGGAAGATCGCCGCTGGCTGGTGACGAAGGAATATCGATGCCTTCGTCAAGGTCATGGTTGTTCGATCTCTGATTCGTGCGCCTCGCGTTGGTATGTGAATGCCGCCTCTTTGCAGCTGACGGCGATAGAGCTGCGGGATCTTCGTCTTCGGAATCGTCGTCGAGATCGAAAACAGGTGCTTTGCCGCCTTTAGATGCACATTTACTGGCTTTTGTGGCTTTGGGTCGCAGCGCTGAGCGTCCCTTCATGGATATTCGGACAGCGTCGTTGTTACTATATGCTGGTGTTCGTGTCTCTGTTTCGGACGTTTCTGTGCTTGGTGATTCTCGACCGCGCCTGGAACGGCGTGAGGCTATAGGCTTGGTTGCCTCGTCTCTCGCTGGCTCTTCGGCCACTGATTCTTCGCGAGTTGAAGCGATGTCTTGCGAGCGCTCTTTATTAGGTCGCCCGCGCTTCCGTTTAAGATTGCTGACTTCTGAATTTACTGATGTTTGTCGGGCATTGCGAGCCGGTCCACTCAATCTAGCCTTGATCAATGCGTGATCCTCAGGGAACTGCTGGCTCAGATGCTGGTAGAGCGGGTTCTTCGTCCATGTGATTCCTTCTTTCCCAGCAAGCATGCTTGATAATAGAAAGCTCCGCTGTTCGTGTATCACCTGCGCAGCCTCTTTGCCACCTTTCGCATCCTCTAGCACCTCGTCTGCGTATTTATCGAATAGCTCTTCCGCTGTGTGATCCGGCAGGACCTGTGCGCTTTTTCCTTTGCCAGTCCGACGCTTTTCACGATACGCATCCACAATCCAGTAGTATGTATTGACAGACTCCACCATGCCGCCCCATATTGATTTGTAGGCCCTCGCGGGTTTGAGCGCGAACCAGCCTGCCTTGCCACCTGCCCATAATCCGATATTGCCGTCTTCGAATTGACCGTATGAGAATGTTCGTACGTCGGTTACTTCGATGAGCGGAGCACGTTTCGTTGTATTTTGTAGTTGCAGATGTGCCCGATCTTTCGGAAGCGGTTCGAGGTGGCCAGTCAATGTCAAAGGGTAATGCGCTGCAGCATCCAGCAAGCTCGTCAACTGTGAGGCATCCTCTGGTATGTGTACTCTGACATCCTTCAGCTCGAACTCTGGCCAGTCGTCGGAGCTGTTCTCGAGCGCTGGGTCGCGAGCTGCGAGGATGTCGGATTCGGGGATTGCCTTGGTCGTCATGGTCTCGTTTGGAATCGTGAATGGGCTGGGCTAGGTCATGAGGTCGTGGGTAATGTATACAAGCATTGTCATGCGTTGGTTGGAGTGATGGCAGTATATCAGTGCTTTTCGAGCAAAGGCCGGCGAGATGGCGGGCCCAGGCACGCACTCACGCACGCGTAGATGGAGTTGATCTTCATGCAGTCTAGCGCCAACGCGTGAAGCAACAGCCGAGCCGAGTTGATCGAGTATAGATGAGTGTAGAGATGTCTGTCTACCTTACTTACACTAACATGCTTGACAATATATTATGAAAACAAGATTATTGTCATTGATCTGTCTATCAGACCACACATCTAGTATCAGAATTTAAAGAATTATAACAGCGTGAGAAAGTGAGAATACTTCTAGTTCTTCCCCTCCAGAGAGAAAGACTGGACTTTAGCTTCTCTTCTCCACCCAAAGTCCAAAGCCCATCACATGCTTGCAACATTTTGTCAGCTTGCACTAAAAAAACCACCCTTCTCATCCAACCCATGGGCGGCCGTCAAATCCTCTGGCGCAGTATCTTCAAAGCTCCAACAACAATGGCCACCACATTGCCCGAGGGCTGCTTCGGTATCGTAGGGTTCCATCCCCTGCATCTCTCCCTCCCATCAAGCTAATCGCATACTGCTTCTATAGCCATCCACAAACCCACCGGTGTGAGCTCCGCACAAGTCATCCGCGATGTGCAGAAGCACTTCAACCCTTCCAAGCTCTTTGCGCCCGGCCTGGCCGCCGAGAGAGAGCGCATGGAGCGCGAGCATCACAACCAGAGACAGAAGCGATCGCGACGAGCGAGACAACCGCCGCAGGTGAAAATGGGCCATGGTGGTACTCTGGACCCTCTTGCGACTGGCGTGCTTATTCTGGGCATTGGATCTGGTACCAAGTCGCTACAAGATTTCTTGGCCTGCACGAAGAGCTACGAGACCGTGGTGCTCTTCGGCAAAGCGACCGATACCTACGATGTAGAGGGCAAAGTTGTGGCGCGCAAGGGCTACGAGCATGTCACCAAGGAGAAGGTCGAGGAGGCTCTGGCCAAGTACAGGGGAAAGATCATGCAGAAGCCGCCGATCTTCAGTGCGTTGAAAGTGAACGGCAAGAAGCTTTACGAATACGCACGCGAGGGCAAAGAAGTGCCGATCGAGATTGAGGAGCGAGCAGTGGAGACGGAGGTCTTGGAGATGACCGAATGGATGGAGGGCGGTACTCACGACTACCACTGGCCAGAGGTCGAGGCCGAAACTAGTGCGAAGCAGCTCGCCAACAAGGTCTTGCACCTGAACGGTGACAAGACCCCAGAACCTGAAGATGCGAAGCCGACTGAGACTGAGGAGACGGCTGTTGGCGAGAAGCGAAAGAGAGACGAAACCATTGGTGGCGCTGTCGAGCCACAAGGCGTTCCTGAGCCCAAACGCACCAAGGCTGAGGGTGAGTCAGAAGTATCCGGTGCGCTGCCGGAAAGCAGTTCAACAGAAGAGCCCGCAGCACCCGTGAAGCGTGAGCCTTGCCCTGCACCAGCATGCCGTCTTCGCATGACGGTGACCTCCGGCTTCTACGTCCGCAGTCTCTGTCACGATCTCGGTGCCGCTGTGGGCTCACTCGGCATCATGGCCGCCCTTGTCCGTACCCGCCAGGGCGAGTTCGAGCTCGGCAAGAACGTCTTTGAGTATGAAGATCTGGCCAAGGGCGAGGAACATTGGACGCCTCAAATCCAACAGATGCTGGAGAACTGGACTCCCAAGCCTAAAGGCGATCGTCCTGAGCAGAGACAAGGTGGCATGCACAAGCAGCCAGAGCCCAAGCAGAAGTCCAAGCCTGCGCCAGTGCGACGAAACTCAAGCTCTGGCGAGGAATGAGCACCATATCCTTGTAAAATTGTAACATGAAGGAAAACGTATTGAATACCAGCATATCCGAAATGTTGCCTGAACTGATCTGAACCACTTGACGTTGCTGTAGTACCATCACTATTACGGTCCGTTCGTTTCTCAAATAAAGAATCCTCACATGCCCTCCTTATAAACACAGCCTCCCTTCTCAGGCCTGTATATCTCGAAAACAGCTAAAGTCGCACAAATCGGGGTCAGCTCATTGCAAATCCGAGGTGTCAATGTCATGGCAGCGACAAAGAATTATCAGAACGTAAACTCACGCGGCTTCGTCCACATCGGCTCGACAGCCTTCATATGCGGCCCATAATAGTCCTTCTTGAACTGCACCTCGCGGTACCACTTGAGCGTGCAGTTCCAGCCCTCGCTCCACCAGAACACCACTTCGTCGCCGTCGCCACCTTCCAGCGGCTCGAACGTCAAGTCGTTAATTGGCTCGCGGCGGCCGAAGTTGAAGAATACACATTCGGGTTCTGCGAGCGCCTGGTCGTTGGTTTCTTGGGTGATTTTGAGGAAGGCTTCGGCGTCGGTTGCTTTGACGGTCATTGTTGCGTTGATGATGAATTGCAGGGGCGCGATTTCTTTGGTGGTGGTGGTGGGGGTGGACATTGTTGCTGAGGTGCGTTTGGATGCGTGGAGATTGATTGAATATGGATGGGAATGCCTTTTATATTGTCTACCTTAGGTACATGTAGTGTGCAGTGATTTGTGACTCAGCAGCGCAGTATGCGGTTTGTCAGAATGGCTCACCATTTCCGTGTTCGCTAAGTAGCAGGATTGCATTTTGATTGTAGCTGAAGGACGAAGGAAGCTTAGCGTGTAGGGTTATCAGTTGTTGTACATGTACTGTGCCTCGCCCAAATGTTTGTGCACTCAATATCGGCTTGAATCTGACAGAGTACCAATGCACAATTATGACTCTATCTAAAAGAATCGCTGTTGAGAATACGTTCCAAATGTATGATTAGAATTAGAAAGAAGGGTAACAAGAACACCTCGCCGGCATTACATCTCTCACTGGATTATTGACAGACTGGCCCATCACTTCTCAACGTCTGATTCGTTCTGAGTATTTCCGGCTTGTATGGTGGCTTCGAGATTGTCGAGTCGACGTGACATTTCGTCCACTTTTTCTCATGTCAGCTTCTTCGACCGCAATGCGCTTTGCTATCCGTATGTAAACTTACTTTTCTCTATCAGCTCGCTAGACATTGTGCTGAACTTGTTCGTCAATTGGTTCAACAAGTCGTCTACAACGTGCACAAGATCTGAAGGTTGTGTGTCTGGCGCTGGCTTTATATTGTGTTAGTACTAAAACGAGCAGTAAATGCCACTGCTGGAACGCATCGTACATTGGGCGAGCCGGATACACTTAGTCGGTTGATTTGTGCTGAGAGTGTGGTGTCGTTGTCTGAAGACATGTTGATGCGGTGATTGAGATATTGTACCGTGAGTATAGGGCAGTAGGTTGAAATATATCACGAATGGCTCTGGTGTCTCGTATGCGAATATACCCACCCAGCAATGCCAGCCACCATCTTCGTCTCGTCAGCTCAAGTCTCACATGCACGATTTTAGAGAAGGCTCGGCACCTTCCGCGTCCGGGTCCGCCTGTAAACTCACGCTAGCCTCTCTCCAGAAAAGTTCTGGCAGGCGCAATCGCAAAGTTCAGGTTCCTCGGTTTCTCGTCTTTTCTAATTATTTGCTGTACATTTACACATCCACACACATTCCACAACCATGGCTAAAGGTGCTACACTCAAAGGCGCAATTGAGCGCGAGAAGGGCGTGAACCACGCTCTCCTGAAGCAGAAGAAGCAACAGAAGGCCGCTGCCAAAAAGAAGCAGGGCAAGAAGGAAAGCGAGGTCGATGTCGCAGCTCTCGAGGATGCTACCAACGGCGCAACCGAGTCTGGAAAGGACTTCCAGACGGAGCTAGCTGAGCTTGCGGCGAACGCTGCTGAGGCTGTCGAGAAGGAGAACGGTGAGGGCGAGGGCTGGGAGACCGACGAGGAAGACGATGAAGATATGGAGGGTGTCACTATTGGCGAAATGGACGACAGCTCAGACTCAGACTCCGACGACGAACCCTTCGACAATGAAGCCGCCGACGAAGACGATCTCGCACTCTCAGACATCGAATCACTCGCTTCAGAGGACAAGGAAGACGTTGTACCCCACCAGAGACTCACCATCAACAACACCGCCGCGTTACAACGAGCATACAAATCGTTCGCCTTGCCTGCAAGCCTACCTTTCCTTCACAACCAGACAATCACTTCCGCAGAGCCCGTGCAAATAGAGGATGTCGACGACGATCTCAACCGCGAGCTTGCCTTCTACAAGCAGTCTTTGGACGCCGTCAAGGACGCCCGCGCAAAACTCAAGAAGGAAGGCGTGCCTTTCACCAGACCCACAGACTACTTCGCCGAGATGGTCAAGTCCGAGGAGCAAATGGGCAAGGTCAAGGCGAAGCTTGTCGACGAGGCGGCGAGGAAGAAGGCCAGCGCAGATGCCAGACGCCAGCGCGATCTCAAGAAGTTCGGCAAGGCCGTGCAAGTCGCAAAGCTGCAGGAGCGCGACCGTACGAAGAGGGACACCATGGACAAGATCAACTCGCTCAAGCGGAAACGCGCTGGTGGCGCCGACCTCAACGACAAAGAAGACAACTTCGACGTTGCGCTCGAGGATGCCGCGGTCACCGAGAAGAAGGACAGAGCGGAACGCAAGGCCAGAGGTGAGGATGCCAGGAGGCAGGGCAAGCGCCAAAAGAAGGATGAGAAGTACGGCTTCGGTGGCAAGAAGAGACACGCCAAGAGCAACGACGCAACGTCTTCAGGCGACATGTCTGGCTTCTCGGCCAAGAGGATGAAGAAGGGTGGTGCTGGTGGAGGCAAATACCGTCCTGGCAAGTCGCAGAGGGCTAAGAAGTTCTAGAGCATTTGTCGAGGCTTTGTAAGATTGCTTGAGAGATCGATACCAAAATTAGCGAACAGCATATTATCAGTCACTCACGTTGTTCAAAGGTTGTGAGATGCGGTCGTATATGTTGTGCGACGTCAATGATACGGTGATGATGGCTTGTTATGCCAGCGATTGCCGAGGAGAGACTAACCGTTTCGTGGACTACATCATACATCGTAACTATGCCCTCGTCATTATTTGCCATTCCTCATTTCTTCCAAGTCGCGTCTGCATCCGGGTGAATCTCCGGCTCAGGAATATGCTTCCTGCTCTCCTTCTTCTTCTCCGAACTGACATTAAACCTCCTATCCCTATCCTCCAACTTTCCCTTCGGCAACTGCTCGTCACTCGTAAACGAAGTCATCAGCTGCGGCATTCCCAGCGGCACCTCGTCCCCACGATCGGTTTGCCACAAGTGGAAAACCTTGCCATACAACACAACCACTTCCTCCATCTCCTTATTCTCCGCAATCTCCCACACAGCATCTGGCAACGCATCAGGCGCAGGCATGATCAGCATACCACTCTTCACCTCGTAGACATGCGAATGCCACAGTTTGCGCTCTTCGGAATCGAGTTTCTCGTAAATCCGCGGAGAGACCATGTACTCGACGCCGATCAGGCGGGCGTTGGGCTCGGGGCTATCGTAGAGCAGACATTGGCGCACGTCTTCGTTTAGGTGTGCGCAGTAGTGGTTTGCTTCGACTGCGCGGGTGGGCTCCGAGGCGTAGGCGTGGAAGGCGTTGAGGTGGGCGCAGATGCGCTTTGTTGGGGCGAAGTTTTGGACTGCTGCGGCGCCGGTTTCGAGGGTTGCGTTTTTGGTTGATTCGGGGGCGCCTTTGGTGGCGTTGGTGGTTGGTATGGTGTCCATGGTGATGTTGTGGTGTCTTCTGTGGCTGACTGGTTATGTGAATGCTCCCTAGTTTGGTGATATGTGAGAAACACTTTCGGTTTTATACTGGAACCCGAGAGGAAAGAGACAGGCTTATATGCTTCTCGAGCGGAGTATATATAAGTATTTTGATAACACAGTCGCATGGAGAGTCAGCGATACGTCACAAAGCATCAGTTAACACATCACTTTTGCTCGCGTGACTTCGCCATACCAGTATCAGAGGTGATTAAACTACGAGTGTATTCTATTAGGGTCATGACCATCGATTTGGAAGCGGGATCAGCAGCATGCGCATTAAGAGAACATCACCGTCTGCATGTTCTGCGAATCTTCACGCAGGAAAGACGAAAGTCACATGTCGGCCGTTGGCTCTTGCGTCTTCAGGCTGTCTGGCTTTGGCTGCTAGCTGTCGTCAGTCTAACTTTCCAGGGTCCGCGCCCGCGGCTCCTTCTGCATCGAGCGCGCGATAGCCTGTCCGACGCCCGACGCCAACAAAGCCCACCACTCTGCGCTCTTTTGTTTGCCTGCCTGCCTGCCTGGACACACCACACCACCATTCACTACGTACCGCCACATCTTACACTGCATACACTACTCGCCCCGCCTATACACTCACTACATCCGGCTCGCCATCTTTATTCCAGCAGCGCCACCGACACTCATTAAATGCTTGCAAACGCCTCGAAGCAATCATGAATAACTTCTTAGGCGGCGCAAAGAAGCCCGCCATCCGCCGTGAAAAGGTCATGGTGCCTGTCAAACCCACCAGCTCGAACAGCGCCTCCCCACGGCCTGGCTCACGAACACCCGGCCCTCCTGCCAACCGTTTCCAACTATCGGCAACTCCGAACATCAGCAAACAAGCAAAAAATCCCGCACAGAGAGCCGTAGCGTCGACACGAGGAGTCAAGCGGAAGAGCGCAACACCGCAGCCATCTGGGCCACAGTGGAGCGACGACGAAGGACAAGATGACGACAGCAGCGAGATTGGAGGTAGTGACTCGGATGCCTCGCGCAAGCGAGTCAAGAGCAGTGTCAGCTCTGTGGAGAGCACGGGACCTAGACGGACACTGGCTTCAGAGACTCTGAGAGAGGATGGCAAGGCAATCAAGTTCGTCCATGCGTCGACTCTCACGTCCAAGGATCAAGAAAGCAAGTACAAGAACGCTTTCGGAAGAGGAGAGACCATAAGTGTGTCTCTGCAGTATCCGAGCAGGAGTCCCAAGGAGAGGTTCCAGTTGAAAAGCCCCAGGTCAGAGGAAGACTACAAGCCTATGGAGGATATCGCTGAGACAATCAAACTCATTTGTGAGTTCTACTTGCCGGATGAGCTCAGGAAGAAGATCGCGGACGAGGGGGATAACAGCCGCTTCTACCGCGGTCTTCTGAGAGCATGGTCTTGTGAGAGTACGGAGGATTTTGAGGACACGGTTCACGACTTCAACGACTTCCTCAAGCCGCTGGTCAGCGATGGTACAATCCAACGAGAGCTTACGCGCAAGACTCACATGCCGCTTCCGTGGGTGAAGCGCATCCTGGACCAAACGTATGCCCGGACAGTCTCTCCGCGTGTCGACACTCTCAAGGCGTATAAGAACGGCAGCGATAACGTGTACGGCGAGCTTCTGCCTGACTTCGTCAGCGAGATCTTGCACAGGACTCGGCTCAATCATGAACAAGTCTTTGTGGACCTCGGATCTGGTGTGGGAAACGTCGTTCTGCAAGCCGCATTGGAGATCGGAGCTGAGAGCTGGGGTATCGAGATGATGCCGAACCCTTGCGATCTCGCAGACCTGCAGGCCAAAGAGTTCCCGGCCCGAGCTAAGCTCTGGGGCATGAACGTAGGCAAGGTGCACCTCCTTCGTGGCGACTTCACGCGTAACACTCGTATCGGCGAAGTCCTTAAAAAAGCTGACGTGGTACTCGTCAACAACCAAGCCTTCACGGCTGCGCTCAACGAGACTCTCTTGTCGATGTTCCTGGATCTGAAAGAGGGATGTCAGGTCGTCTCTCTAAAGCCATTCGTTCCGGTTGGCCACAAGATCAACATGCGCAACGTCGACTCGCCTGTGAACATGTTCGTCCAACGGGAAGCCGAGTACTTCTCAAACCGCGTGAGCTGGACAGACCGTTCAGGCACATACTACTACGCGACAAAGGATCTTAGGCCTCTGAAAGCTTTCCGACGCAGGATGGGCAACTAAAAATTCTTGGATCTGGTTCAGGTTTAGGGTACCCCTTTTCTTTGCATGCATCATTAGCATCACGGCATTCTTCTCTTTCTCTTTCCCTTGTGTGAAGCATCAAAATGCTGCATGGGCTGGGTGTTCTTCTTTTCCTTCTGTCGGAATATGATACCCGGGGCATTATTTGTACGATTACATGGCGTGTAACACGATAGATCACGAAACTTGAATGGCATGAGAGTCATCTTCTGCAGATACCGTAATTGAGGTTCTGAACGATCACTTCGTGTCATGTGCCATGGGATTGGATGTCGACATGACCTGTGGCACTTCGATCACGTATAACATGGCTCCTTGACTGTATATGCCAGAACACAGGTACTAGTGCACAGTCGAACTTGACATCCACGCGGTAAACATGGATGGACATTCGCAGCCCATATACATGCAGTCGTGTGCGACCATGAGGGATCAAGCACGAACGCGTCCAGGATACACGTGCCTGACATGAGCTCCAAGGCTCGTGACAAGACGAGAACAAAGTCATGTAAACATGAAGATAGATATGAGATGTGCTCTTCGCTTCTGACCGCATAGTATGGCATGAGTGGCCAGCGCGGTAAACCATTGAAGAGCAGGTGTGTGAGAATTACTCTTGCAACTGTGTCCACACTCGGCATCCTGTTTGTGACGATGCCGGGCTCTAGCTAAATTAAGTTGCGTGGTATTTGTAAATACCAACCTGTGTATACGTTATGACATGCTTTCCGAAGATTTCCACGCGCTGCTGCAGATGCTACAGAGCGATCTGGGAGCAGCACGTGGAGATCGGGTTCTCTCGTTGAGAGAGGAGGAAGTATATGCATAGTGGGAAGAAGGTGTAGTTGCAGGAGTAAGTTTATGAGAAGAAATAGTCAAGCGCTGCAAGCAGACTCTTGGCATCGACTCTCACTCCGTCGGCTCGGCGCGAGTAGTCCGTTCACTTGCTCGACTTCACGTCGTCATTGCTTGAGATCTGAGCGTTGGTTGATTGTTGCGCTTTTGTCTTGCGACGGCGAGGAGCTTGAAAGATACACACGAATGTGTGCCGACAGCTATCTATAATGGTGTGCGAATCCCTCATCTGCATGCGTGACTCGACTAACTTGCGACCAGGCTCCCAAGCGCAAGCAATCCGCCGCGCCCGCCAAACCAGCAGCTAAGCGACGCTCGAAGCTCGCCAAAGAGAACGACATCACCGCTGAGGAGGAAGCCGAGATCCAGGAAGCGTACAACATCTTCCGCCAGTACCCCGAGGAAGTCGACTCGAAAGACGGCGCGATACCCACTGGAGATGTGCGCCGCTGCCTAATCGCATTGAACGCGCCGCCAAAAGACAATGCGGAATTGCGGGAGCTGATCGAGACTGTCGACCCGGACGATTCAGGATGGGTGGACTACGAGCGCTTCTTAGCAATCGCAGCGCTGAAACTACATGCGCGACACGACGATCCGGAAGCGCAGAACGAAGAGATCCAGAAGGCTTATGCGCTATTCACCAAAAACCAGGATCGGGAAATCACCATCAACGACTTGCGTCGTGTCGCAAAGGAGCTCCGTGAGGATGTGCCTGAAAATGTGTTGAAGGACATGATCAGGGAGGCTACGGGCGGAGGACTGGGTGGCGTCAGCATGGAAGAGTTTGAGGGCGTGATGACTCGGGCTGGAGTGTTTGGCTGAAGTGGACTGTTATGCGGCATGAAAGCATGTCATGGTATTGCTGGGAGTTCTATGGCGCAAAGTGTGGATATACCCCCTGTGAGTATTTTTCTGGCGATTTGCCATTATCAAGCTTTTTTGGTCTTGCATGAACGTCTTGCGCGCGCTTGAGCTTTGTGGTGTGCACTCTCCATGACATTTTCATTCTTCATGTTTCGTACATGTCGTGTGAGAGATGTTGCGGTACGATCAATGCTCACATCTCGTGGGCAAGCATGCCTCCCGGTTTGACCCAATGTGTCAGCAGCACATTTCACTTCGAAAGAGGACAGCGGGAAGAGCCTTCAATCGCCTCGCAAACCAAACGCACGACTTCCTGTTATGCTGAGTCTAGTTTCTGTCCTCATTTTGTCCTCTCGCTTACCTAAGTCCATGCCAGATTGGCCAGTGTCCTCCAGAGTCCTCTCGTTAGCCTGTCCTCAGGTAGTTGTCCAGGGAGTATAAGGGGACCTGTTTCCCTCGCTGCTTCGCCCACATCACAAAATCACTCACACACACACACACATACACACACACACATCTGCTCTTCAAGCCATCACAAGCTACTACCAGCAGTCCCAATCTCAAGCCAGCTTTACGCTACCAACGAGATACCTCACACACACTCTCTCTCTCTCTCTCTCTCTCACATACACACACACACACACACACACACACACAAGCCTCACAATGGCATCTCACACCGGCAACCAGTTCAACTTTGCCTTCGGTGCTGCTGACAACAGCACCTACAACTTCGCCAACGGCTTCGCTCCCGCCGGCAACAACAACGTGCATTTCAATAGCGCATATGGCAACACCCCGCTCGGTGTGCCTAACTACGGTGGTGCATACAACGCACCGCTACACACCATCCCAATGGGATACCCTGGGCTGAATCAGCCCATGTTCGCTGGTATTCCCACCAGCCACAACCCCCCGGCCGCCGCCCAGGGCTTCCCAATGGCAAATGGGCATTACAGTGCGCCCATGACATATGGTGTGCACCCAGGCATGCCCATGGCGCCGCACAGAGTCCAGCAGCCCATTGCTGGATTCCCAATGGCAAATGGTTGGCCCAATGCCGCCATGTTCGATGGTATGCGCCCTTATGTAAGCAGAAGTGTCGCATTGGCTAATTCCCCCACAGTGCACGCCATGCCTGAGCAGCGACCAGCTCCCTTGGTCGCACCCGCCAATCTGGGCAACGGAGTTGCATACAACGCTCTCCAATTCCCTGCTGTCGCGCCTGTTCCAGCGGCGCCGGCAGCACGTCCAGCTGAGGTCATCGACCTCACTAACGAGGAGCCGGCAGCAGCTCTCATCACACCGGTCGCTGGCGCAAAGAGGGCGAGAGGAGATCGCACCTCCAAGGGCTCCGCGAAGCCAGCGAAGAGGCCTCGCTACACGGCGTTCGGCCCTTACGCCACTCCATCGGCCACTCCTCAAGTGGTCAACAATCCGTCGGTGTCAACTACGCCGACACTCTCGTCCTCCGCCTCTGCATCAGATTCAGAGGTGCTACCAGCGACGCCCAGCCCATCTGAGCGTCCCCGTGTGCCCAGGAAGAGGCCAGCGGATCCCCACAATCTTCGCGGCAATATCTACTACACCTTCGTGGCGCCGACGAATTCTCAACTTGAGGGGAATTCTCGCCCTGTGTACAGCCGTCCGGAGGGTCTGCCTGCCACGTCCGCTACATCTAAGGGTGGTCGTAAGGGCAAGAAGGGCTCGAAGGCTTCAGCTGAGGCAGATGAGGCGGTTGAGGCGGCCGTATCTGATAGCACCTCCGGGCCTGTGTCTTCTCCTGAGACAGTTCAGGCTCAGCCTGCAGAAGACGGCATCGATGCCGAGGAGGATACCGAGTTCGAGCTCGACGAAGACGTGATTGCATCTGCTGCTGCTACCCCTGCAGCTGTCACTCCTGCGGCTGCTACTCCCGCGGCCGTCGATATCGTACACGCCCCTGCCGCTGAGATCGCTTCCGAAGCAGTAACTCCGGTCGAAGAGGAGCACGACGACAGCGAGGACATTGTCTTTGACGACGACGGCAATGTCATCACCGATGCTCAAGGCCAGCCTATCATGGCCCCTGCATGGCGGGCTCAGCAAGCTGCACTCCTTGCACCCATCTACACCGGCTCTGAGGCCTCCAAAGATCTCCCTGCGGCTTGCCAGAAAGCTCCAGCTCTTAACAAATCGACCATGCTCGCCAAGATGTCCTTTGCAGATCGAGAGAAATCCATGGCGACTGCTTACAAGACTATCGCGACTGCTGCCAAGAAGGACGCAGCTCCCAAGAGGCCCACGGTCTCGCAGAAGAAGCTCCCCTCGCAAAGGCCTACAGTCTCTCAGAAGAAGATTCCCTCGCAAAGGCCTACAGTGTCTGGCAAGAAGCTCCCCTCGCAGAGGCCCACGGTTTCTGGAAAGAAGGTTCCCTCGCAAAGACCCACGGTTCCTGGGAAGAAGATTCCTCCGCAAAGGCCCATGGTCTCTGGGAAGAAAATCCCCTCGCAAAAGCCGACTGTCTCCAAGAAGCAAGTCACTTCTCACAACAAGCGAGCACCGAGCCCTGTCTCTGACGATGACGACGACAACAACGACCTGGAAGCACAGTGCGAGGCAGCTTTGGAGGCGGCACTTGATGCTGACGACGAGGACGACGTGGAAGCACAGCTCGAGTCAGCGCTCACCGCAGACTCTTCAGATGACGACGAAAGCGAAGATGATGAGGACTCGCAGCCAAAGGTGGTCGACAAGCGCAACCCGACATCCACCATCCAGCCTCCACAAGCCGCGATCACACAGCCGGAGACTGCAGAGACCGCTGAGGACAAGTGCACTTTGCGCGACCTCGAGGCAAATTTCGGAGACTACAGACAGATTCGCGTCAAGCACGACTTCGAGACCTTGCAAGAAGCGCTTCACAATGCGTGGACGGCCGTTGGCTATCGCTCTGGTCCTCTCAAGGAGCAGTGGAACGCCATGGCCATCAAGCTGAGCGAGACTGATTACGATGATTGGGACTACAGCGAGGATGAGTCGTGATAGAGGGTCATGAGAATGGTTAGAGAATGTTGAAAGCTTTTGTTTTTTACTTTTTTGATTTTGGGGTTTTTGGTTTTTGGCTTTGCTATGGTCATCGCGTGTTTACTCTGGGTTTTACTTGTACGATTTGGTTTCAATCCTTCGCTGTTGCCACCTTGTTCCAAGTCTTGTCTCCCATCCCATGGTCACAACTGATGAGGCCTCATATTGTGTTGGTCATTGAGATCTTCACCACACAGGTGGCGCACCGTACTGATATATAAATTGAACGGCATCACAACTTCTCTCTGGTATTTTACAATATATAGTCACAGCATAAGGATACATCCCATCTACCACACCCTGTTCTCCGACTTCGCCAAGCTCTTGCCACCCTTGCTGGTACCCTTGCGCTTGTCCACGCGACCAGCGCCAGGAGTCTTGAAGAAGAGCGAAGGACCGTGGCCCTCCTCGACCATGTGCGACAGGTAGCCTCTGTGCGCAGAGTCGCGGTAGTACTCCAGATCCTTTCTGCTTGTGGGATCGGGGAGTCTGAATGGGTACTTGCTCCTGTCCACGAGCACTGCCTCGGCGGCAGCCTCTGCGCCCTCCTTTCCGGCTGGTGCCATCTGAATCCTGCTCTGCAGCGAGTGGATGGGGTGCATCTGGTGGCCCAGGACCTTGCGAATGGCGAATGGTGAGTAGAAGCGGGTTGTGACGGTGCCGCCGAGCTTCTCGACTGCCGCGATGGCCTCGGCGCTGGCGCGCGAGACGATGATGTTGATCGGGGTTGTGAGCTCCTCTTTGCCGCGAGCAAGCAGTTTGACGCCGTCTTTCACACCGTGAAGGCATCGTGAGGAGTTGAGTTCGACCATGGTGATGGGTTTCGATGGGTCGAGGCGGCCGGCGTTGATCCATTCCTGGATGCGGTTGAGGTTGATCGGGCTCATTTCCACAGAGAAGCTATCCTCGCTGTCAGCATTCCGTATCCCTAGCACTTCCGCATAGATGTGTACTCACTGGTTCACTTCACCTCTCTCTCCGGAAACCACAATATCCGGCGTCTGACCACCATTGAACCTGAACGGCACTTTACCGTGCTGCTTCTGACCCTTGTGACCTCTTCCGGACGTCTTGCCCTTGCCTGAGCTGGGACCGCGACCGCGGCGGATGCGGTGGCCATAGGCTCCCTTGGTGTCGGACAGGGAGGAGAGGATGGACGCAGGGCGCTGCTGCTGGTGGAGAAAGGGGTATAGGAAGGGCGCGACGGGTTGGTAGGCTGGTTGAGAGAAGACCCTCGCCGCCTGGCTGAGGAGTTGTAGTCTTGGAGGCATGTTGGCGATGGTCTTAGCGATGGCGCCTGTCGCAATGCGCTTCCGCCGACTGGTAATTGTTCCTCGAGCCAGAGAGGAAGACTCCCGGTGTAATTCCGCGAATTCGAGATTCTGAGCTTGCCCCCAAACCACTAACCCTTGTTGGAACCCATTCTGTTGGCATCAACACACATTGCATCTTTCTGACATGTCAACCACTTCATTTCTTGACTCAAAATCAATGTGGAGGGTGAGCTCGTTTTGGAGTGTGGGCCAGAGCGTGTCAACTTTGGTCCTCGTTGTTATATCGCCCTGTACCGAATTATATCCCGTGCGAAGCTATGTGGAATCTCTTGTGCGTTCAACTTCGTTCATGTCAGCCACCAAACACAAGCATTATACGCGACATGTGAAGAAAAATTAATACCAGATCGATTCATCGCGACTCATTTGGACTCAGATTGACCGACAACATTGCTTTCTACGCGGAAGTCACCGATACATGAATTGAACGCCATACTTCAAACACAGATGCCAACATATCTATACCAAGTATCTACAAATCTTCCCGGTGGCGAGGACCATCGAGATACCACAGACCAGTGGCCTGATCGAGAACTGTATGTACCAGATATCAACTTATTCATACCAAGCATCTACAAATCATCCATGTGACGAGGACTATCGAGATACTACAGACCAGTCGTGGCCTGCTCGAGGACTATATGTCACCTAGCTGTGAGCTGCACCACAAGCGAAGACCTCACCAAAGAGTATGAAGAAACGGCACCTACCTGCTATGCGTCTACAAAAATATCGAGTCAACGTGCAGGTTTCACCAGTACAGCCAATAATCTACGAGCCCGAATGCCAGATGCCTGGTCCACCCTCTCCAGGCCAGAAGATAGGGTACGCAGAGCATAGGACAAGATCTGGAATCACTGAAAAAGATCAATATCGACGGTAATACCCGATAACAAGGAGCACGTTTGATCGTGTCCTCGCACGAGTCATCACTTGAGCAACTGCTTTCTAGCATCAATCAAATCAATATCATGGCTCATCGTGTCATTGACAAGACAACCTCATTCCAAGATGAATGAATCAGCAAGCACGGAGAGTTTAAGAATATGAGGAGACGGTCGCAACCTTCGTCCATAGCCATGGTGGCCTTCCAGAAGACTTTCGGACGATGTCCGCGGTGACATACAGACGCAACAACGTGGTGCACAAGCAAGTCCAAGGTGTCCGCGTAAATGAAGGTCTCCGACCAAAGGAATACGAGGGCACAAGTCGGTGTAAACTCATCCCTACCATGGGTCCATACGCTGCGGCCAACACAAGAGTTACCCGGGCATCCTGGCTCCTCGGTGAAGGTGGCCGGCAAGTGTCGAGGAGAGGTGAGCACATCAGTGCTATCGTCAAATCTCAACTTCGTGCACTGCATGATGCGTTGAGAGCAGGCTAACGAGTGCTCAGCGCACGTAAGAGGGTTGCTTTGTCGTGGTGTGATGCATCTACACATGCACACGAACGAGGTAAATCCGGGTGGAGCGGAACCTCCCCCGGGTAGCCGATTCGGCGAATACAGTCGGAGGTCATCTCAAGCCCTCGCACTTGAAGAAGAAGCCACATCCGCCATTTAATGCCGCAGGCGAGGGCAGAGTATTGCATAGAAGACGGCGAAACTTCGTGCCCGAGTTTTGGTTGGAAGTGGGTTTCGTTGTCAGTCCTCCCCGGAAATGTTGCATTATTTTTCTTGTCGCTTGGACCGCTTTGTGGCTGAGAGAGATCTGGTGCCACGAGGGAGGCTTCAGCCGTAAATCTCACGGGACTAGTACGGTCAGTGATGCAGATGGGAAACGCGGGGTCAAGTAACAGCGAAAACCTCGGGCTTGGAAAAAAGGATAAGGCAGCATCATCATGATCGTCCTAAGTGATCTTGGAAGACGATATTTTCCGGAACAAGAGGTCGTGTGGTGTTTGGCGAGAGTGCAAGACGTGCATGAAACCATCCTGGAAACTACCCCGTAGGAGTGTCACGTCCGATAGACCTCCGGCGGGCTCAGTTCGAAACAGGATTGACGAGACAACGTTGCAGACATGGTGTGGGTGGGTATAACAGCCGGAAAGACCAATGTTGGTGGATGCAAAATATGCTGGCATCAGCCGATGCAAGGATATGCGGAAATGACACGGCCGACACGATAGTCAGATGTTATTCTGGCGCACAGGGTGGCGTTGAAACTGCATATAGTTTTTTGCGCTTCGTATACGCAATGGATGGAGGAAGCTTGTCTAACGTTCAATCAGAATAGACGCCGATCTCGACTGGGCTGGTGGAGACCGCGAGTAAGACGAGTTTGCCCGTTAAAGGCCCCGACTTTTGACCGCTCTGCTGCAAGTACTAAGTCATCTGATATATCAAAAAGGTGTTACGAGATGCCGACGCCATGAACATGTGTCGAGTCAGAGTGGCTCGAGTGGCCGGCATCCCGGCGTGTGATGGGGTTGAAAAAATGTGAATCCTTGATGTCTGTAGTGGTGCAACGCGCGCAACGCCTAGCTGCAGGAGAAAATGCTAGAGAGCAGCCGATATGAGACCCGATCCTTGGTGATGGAATAATGCGGTGGAGTTCGCTGTTGGCGATCTCTGGGCGGTACGACGAGATGCCTGCGTCGTCTAAAGTAAGCCGGCGGCACAATCCGCGGAGTGACGAACTGGATACAGTCTTGCCCAGAGTTCACGAAGGTCTCGCACTCGGGCACTCCTATAGGCCCACAAGTTAGATCGCGAAGGTGGACAGGATTAGCCAGAAGTGCCAAAGTAGGTCGCCGGACCGAAGGGAGGTGACACGCGAGCCAGCCCAGGCATCCGCAGAAGCCGTGCAGACGTTGGTTCAGG
>Ga0265797_10000803_pt1 | contig 57108 bp, 43 predicted proteins | sample P2T30metagenome_FD_192433 | JGI IMG/M metagenome (GOLD analysis project Ga0265797, IMG submission 192433) | Plant litter microbial communities from East Loma Ridge, Irvine, California - P2 T30 | ecosystem: Environmental > Terrestrial > Plant litter > Unclassified | place: USA: California...
CAACAACCTCGGCAAGTTCGAGCTTTCCGGAATTCCTCCTGCGCCTCGCGGCCAGCCCCAGATCGAGGTCACATTCGAGCTTGATGCCAACGGTATCCTCAAGGTCAGCGCTGGTGACAAGGGCAGTGGAAAGATGGAGTCCATTACCATCACCAATGACAAGGGCCGTCTCAGCGCTGAAGAAATTGAGCGCATGGTTGAGGAGGCCGAGAAGTACGCCGAAGAGGACAAGGCCACCCGCGAGCGCATTGAGTCTCGCAACGGTCTTGAGAACTACGCCTACTCGCTCAAGAACCAGCTCAACGACGACGATGGTCTTGGCGGCAAGATCGATGAGGATGACAAGGAGACTCTTCTCGAGGCTGTCAAGGAGGCCCAGGACTGGCTCGAGGAGAACGCCGCCACCGCTGTCTCCGAGGACTTCGATGAGCAGAAGCAGAAGCTGAGCGACGTCGCCTACCCCATCACCTCCAAGCTTAACGCTGGCGGTGCTGGTGGCATGCCCGACTACGACGATGACGAGCCTTCCGGCCACGACGAGTTGTAAGCGGGTCGCCCTGAGGCTTCCTGACGTTGCACCTTTTCCTTACACCTTCAAAATTACCCGAATGTGGATATACGATCAAGAAGTCGAAAAGATTCCCTCTGCTCGGCACTCTACTCGAGTGCCATTGTCTGCTATAGATTTGCAAGTTAGTGGTTTATGCATCTGGTATTCATCAACATCTACAAGCAACTTGTCGTGTTTCTTCTTGTGACATCCTGCAAGCTGTGGTCAATCATGTGGAGCGCGTAATGAGATGAGCTCGCCGCAAGGTTTATGAACGATCTTGGACTGATCACGCTGGACCACTCGCGTACGGCATGTTGATGGCAGAGGTGTCAGCTTGGAGATTGTGTGATATGTGTATCTTCTTCGACGTGTAGCGCCGACGACGTTGTATCTCAATGGTGATAGCCTGCTTATGAGACACTGAAGCTGCTGATATCACTGCTTACCAAAATTCGATCCACAAAGATACGAAACTTTGATTGTTCATATCTCGTTGGTCTATGGACAATTTCGATATATGAAAGTCGCTAATAACACCATTTAGAGATTAAGAGGCTTTAGCATGGACTGAAGTAGTAAGTAGGTAGGTAATACCACCGCCAACAAAGAATCACGACTTCCTGAGCTACCTATGTAGGTACTAAGCGATCCTCACGAACCCGCTCGCTCCGACCCAGATAAGACTGTGTTTTTGCTATTCTTCATTCCTTATTTTTGGTTCGACACAAGCCATTCGACGGGAAGAGCACAAAATTGTAGTTGCAGTCGTGATGCAAGAACAACGATGTTGTATGTAAATTTGTCTGCTTTTGCTCGAGTGATCTCTGGCGAATTGGAAAGCGACGACTCGATTTGACGTGCACCTCGGTACTGAGTGCGTACGCCGTCTTGAGGTTTAACAAACTGTATTTGGCAAGATTTGTGATGTTCGCATTGCATTCAAGTCATTGTAATGTATATATGTACGTGTTTTGAGCGAGATACGTGTTGCAACCACACATCACATAGGGTTAGGGTTGGGGTAGCGATTGTACAGTCCTGTCCCGCAAATTCGAGATGGAAATCTTGACAATTCGTTCGCCAATTGAGGCCTGCTAGGTACATCCCACCTTATTTTCACCTTCAGCCAACATGGGAAAATCATCCAAGGACAAGCGTGACGCTTACTACCGTCTCGCCAAAGAACAGGGCTGGAGGGCGCGATCTGCCTTCAAGTTGCTGCAGCTCGACGAAGAATTCGATCTTTTCGACGGAGTCACACGCGTTGTCGACTTGTGTGCCGCACCTGGCAGTTGGTCACAAGTGCTTTCCCGCGTACTTATCAAAGGCGAACAAGTTGGTCGTGCGGCATGGGAAGACAAACGCCACAAAGAACTCCTTCGCCTGCGCCAGACTGGATCTTCTGGAGAGGCAGCAAAGAGCGATGGGCTTGAGACTGTCGCTCCGGCCAATGCGCCTAGGAAGGATGTCAAGATTGTAGCTATCGATCTGCAGCCCATGTCTCCTCTGGAAGGCATCACCTGCCTCAAGGCAGATATCACACACCCGTCGACTATCCCTCTCCTCCTCAACGCACTGGACCCGGACTTCATCCCTACTTCGACTTCAATTGAGGCTGCCCAACCCGTGGACCTTGTTCTTTCCGACGGAGCACCGGATGTCACTGGACTGCACGATCTGGATATCTACATCCAGTCTCAGCTCCTATGGGCGGCGTTGAACCTCGCTCTGTGCGTTCTCAAGCCTGGTGGCAAGTTCGTGGCCAAGATCTTCAGAGGCAAAGACGTCGACCTCCTCTATGCCCAGATGAAGCTTCTGTTCGAGCACGTCACAGTGGCGAAGCCGAGGAGTAGCAGAGCCAGCAGTGTCGAAGCTTTCATCGTCTGCACCAACTTCCAGCCACCAAAGGGCTTCAAGGCAAGTCTAGAGAACCCATTGGGAGCAGGCCGCACTATCAAGCCTTCGGGTGATGTAAAAAGGGAGCGAACTCCTGCTTCCCGCACAACTCGTGAAGATGGTGTCACCGAGCTTGAGTTCGGCTCAGACACGGAGGATGAAGATGAGAGCAACCGCTGGATCGCGCCATTCCTGGCTTGCGGTGACCTGAGCGCCTTTGATGCAGATGCCAGCCACAAACTTCCTGCAGGACATGTCAGTTTGGATCCTGTTCAGCCACCGACTGCTCCGCCGTACAAGAGAGCTTTGGAAGAACGAAAGAAAATGGGCGGTGCTTACGGGAAGACCAAGCAATGAGAGGCGGTGCGAAGCATTGATCGTCTTGTCTATTCTTTGAGGTGCGGTTTGCGTACAAACATGGACATACAATCCATCCATTGTCACGAGTGAAGTTTGCGAGCCATGTGCATGCATTCACTTACATCTTCATCCGCACCAAGCCGAGATCTGGCCCGCAACAGCCTTTCACTGACTCTGGACAATGGACATGCGACTTCAAAAGTCGATAAAACAGCTCCCGCCACACAACAACTCCAACACCACACCACGACCTCACCAACCTCAACATGTCTCTCATCAAGATGATCAAGCCCACCGGCGGTACCATCCCCTTCCGACTCCTCAAAGAAGGCCGCGGCGGCCTCGTCTACTTCTACCAAGACTCCTGCCCAACCCGCCCCTCCGACCCCAACGACCAGACCTTCACCCACCAAGTCGGCACCTACAACGCCACCACCTCGACCGGCGTCTACTTCGCCCTCAGCGAGCAATGCTGCTTCGCCGCAAACATCAAGGCCCACGTCCGCACTCACACCGCTAGCGACAACAACACCCTCGACTCCCTTACCGCTCGCATCCGCCACAAAGTCTCCCGCCTCGAAGGCCTCGACCTCAAATCCCAGGTCACCACCCGTCTGCACGCCGCCCTCAGCAGAATGGGCTTTAACGTCACCAACGCTGGCATCACGAAACCTTACACTAAACGCTCCCTGCTCATGGTCAACTCTGGCATGCACAGCCGTAGCGACGGATCCGAGAATGTTGGCGCCTATGTCGCGCAGGCCGTGTGGGACTATCTTGGGTTGAAGAAAGAGCTGTACCCTGTCGACGTCGAGCATTCGGGCTTTGTGCTGCAGCACCTCCAGAAGCCTGTTGTGGTTCCCGCGCTCGACGCCACTGCGAAGAAGGACGCGGGTGTTATTGCTGGCGGTAAGCCGAGCGATCTGGAGATGTTCGAAGAGCGCGAGGAGGAAGGCGAACACATCGGCGACTGGACATTTGAGGTCGAGGAGAGGGAGGATTGGGAGACTGGGGAGGGCCAGGAGTGCTCTTGAGTGTTCTGATGATTGGCTTGCTTGGTCGATGCTACTGGACATGTTGTTGGAGACACTGAAATTGCCGAGAGTGCTAGGATCTTGTCGTAGCTGTTGAAGATCACTACAGTACATAAAACTCAACGGAGGCAACCAACACGCTGGCACTTGTACGCATATTGGCGCTCGTACCAAAGCCTTCAACGCGATCACACCGCCCTTGTATTACCGAGAGCCAGCCAATGAACGGACAGGCTCTGCCGTGGTCTTGTTCACGCGCATGGCCTTGTTCGCGTGAACGACTGGTGTTTGAGATTCTGGGAGCATTGAATAATGGCGGTCAACCTTTTGTCGAACTCAGTGCTCGCGCGTTCACTTGCAGCAGCTCTTTCATTGGTTCTCGGCGTAGTTCGATTGGCGTCAGAGCGTATTACCAGCACTCAGTAGACTGCATGTCACTCACATTGCGTCGAGGCTGAAGTTGACAACGATTTGACTACCCACAGCATGATCCACAGTAGAGCCCTCGTTGACTGGCAGTGCGCTCTACACGCTAGCCGGGCTCCTCGCAACCGTCTCAGAGCCCTGATCCTGCTCAACGAGGTTTGTATCGACGTCCGTGGCCTGTGCACCAGACACTCTCAGTTTCTGTCGACGTTGAGCCCAATGCCTGGAAGAAGTGGCAGTCGCTTGCGAGCGTGAGTTGGCAAGACTATTGCTGCATACGAACGATACTGTGCTAGTATCGTTGGACACGGTGAGAGGAATCTTGTCAGAATACGGAGAATCAATGCTCGGACTTTCACTGTCTGACTGTCACGCCAATGGCGATTTCTACTGCATCCGCCTGCCATGGGCCGACCACACAACGACAATCTCGTCTCGTCTCATGCCGTCGCGTCCTGCCTCGCCTCCGCGACCATTCCCCCGTCGGCGTGTTACCACTTCTTGGCCTTGAAGGCTGGTACAGCAACCTTATCAGATTTCTGCAAGCCTGCAAGAAGGAGAGGGAGTATGACGAATGAAACCCGAAGCTATAACAGCAGTTCCACAACCGAGAGCACCCCTTGACTTAGGCCTGCTCAACTTCATGTACACCAGCGACACACGCGGTTGGGGAATAGAGCAAGCCTGTGCTAGTATCACCAGAGACAACGAGAGGAACAAGGCGAAGTGTCAGAGAGTCAAAATGAAATTTTTATTGTTCCAACACTCTCACGTGGCGGTGACATCTATGTCAAAGAACAAATCCCCTCACCCCCTCACCCCCTCTCCATCGAGGCACCAAACACCCAAACCATCCCCTCCCACACTCACAAAAAGTTGCGCCCCGATGGCCGCTTCTCGACCCGGGCGTACTGCGCAAAAGAGACAAGCGGCGGCACCGCAACCGCCGTCTCAGTGAACCGCGAGGCATCGGCTCCAAAGCGCTGTCTCGGCAGCAGCGGCGGCCAGCGATCAACGGCGCGAGGAAGCGGCGGAAGATCAGGACGCGGCAGCAGCGGGTCGTTGGCATAGACCGCAGGGCCCTGCCAATAGGATGGAGGGCCCTTTGGCCGCGGGAAGACGAAGGGAGGAGGCTGGCGCGCGCGGAGAGCGACCTGGAGCCCTTGGGGTGGGATGAAGGGCGGTTCGGCGGCGGCGGCGCGCAGGGAGGCGGAGAAGATTGCCAGGGAAGTGGCGTATTGCTCTGGGTGGTAGGCAGGAGGAGGAGGTGGCGACGCTGCTGCTGATAGGGCCTCCCAGCGGCCGCGCTGGACTGCTGGAGAAGTGTAGAAGTTGCGGGTTGGAGCTGGGTAGGTGGCTACTGGTGCCATCTGCGCGGGCATGCCATTTTCGCGCTGATAGCCGTTGGGCCAGGACGACATCGGAGCGTCGAATTTTTTGGCCAAGTCGACCAGGGTGATGTACTTGGGACCAGGACGACAAGGACGAGGAGGTGCCGGCGGGAAGGTGGTGAGGTGGTCGTGCCTAGCCTCAGAGATGGCCGGTTGAGAGGGAAAGTAGAACCAAATCAAGAAGCAGAGGGCGAAAAAGCTGTAGACCACCAAAGTCACAATGGGGGTGGTGTCGTTCATATCGTCCATGGTCGTGTGCTCGAGATATCAGATCGATCGAGTGGGTGTGGCTGTTGAGTGGGTGTATTTCGAGTGGGTGAGTGTCGAGTATGTCTCTTGAACGTACTTCTGTCGAGTGTGTGTAGGTTGGAGGCTGAAGAAAGGTAGAAGAGAGAAGATGGATTGGGTTTGAGGTGGAAGTAGAAGGCTGGCTCTGTCAATAGCGACACGAGAACAATAGGTTGATTGTTAGAATTCTTCGTGTCCTGCAGGTGAGTCTTGAAGTGTTGAATCAATGGCGTTCCATATCTGACAATGGCAAGTCATAATTCCGCGTGGGACAATTACAACAATTTTCAATTGTCAGTTTGAGTGTTTTAAGCTAAGCCCAGATTGGTCGGCACGACTGGTGAAGTGAAGTGAAGTGAGGTTGAGCAGACTACGATTTGGAAGCACTTACATCCTCCACGTACCACCATTCACTTACGTGTTGCAATTGCAGTAGCCCTTGAGACTAAGTGTCCGTCTGATTGAGCAAATGTTTCACCATCTTCGCAAGTTCATGCGGATGATGAAGTGGTGAACATGTCTTTCATTGGGATGCTGCATGTTTGCTTATGAGTGCAGTTCAAGACAACTTTACCATGCATGTTGATACGGTCCCTCAAGATCCTTGGACAAGGGTCTGCATCTGATAATCCATTCTTCTTGTGGTGTAATCTTGACATTGCAGGAAGTGAGATGCGGCTACCGGAATCTAGTACGAGGTCAACGCTAGCTGCTGAAGATCGGAAGCCCTGCCTTGCTATCTGTCAAGAGACATCTACATCAAGTGAGTGCGATGCTACCGATGTCGGCCGTTTGCTTGCCATATTGAATGCATTTATTGTATTCGACGTGAAGCTGCGATCGTGAGATGACTTGCAAGATGCAATCAGGCACGATGGGTTCGAGACGCTGGCATCTTCAGCATCCTCAATTGATTAGCCGCGTAGTCCATCATTCATTGAGAAGACAAACACGTCAAGCACGGCCATGTGAAATCAAAAGCCATGGTATCTATGTGAAGTGAAGTCTGAAGTCCAAAAGAAAGAAAGATCCCCAGCCAAATGACATCACAAAATCCGTCATCATCATCACGTCAAGAAGCTGCCCGTAGCTCCAAAGGAACCGAGCGAGCGAGCACAGTGCTTGAGAGCAGAGCAAAGACCCAATCGTTCTCTCTCTCCAATCATCCACCACACTTGGTACTATCAATCCTCAACACCAATCCACCCATCAAACCTCCCAAACCCTCTCAACAACCCACCCCAAGACCAAACCAAACCAAAAACCTCAAAATGCAGCTCCCCACCGCCCTCCTCCGCCGCTCAATCGCCCTCGCCCGCCCCAACAACACACACCTCGTCACCGCCACGCGCCCCTTCTCCTCAACCCTCCCGACCCTCGCCCGCAAAGACGCCCAAGACAAAGACTCCCTCAAACCGCTCCCGAACGAATACTCTAAATCCGGCTCCGACGACGCCGCCGCCGCGACCGAAAAAGCAGCCTTCGACCCCTCCTCAACGCGCCCCGAAGAAGAGCAAGCCACCGCTGCAAAGGAGAGTGGCGGCGACGTGAGTTTTCTTTTTCTTCCAAACAAACTGTCCTCATCTCCAACTGATGTACATTTTGCTGATTTGTGATTTTGTTTCCGTGCAGACCAACCCGCTCGAAGCCTCGCCCGCAAACCACGATATCAGCAAGGATATGACGCAGAATGAGGGCGGGACTGGGAACCCTTCGCAGGGCCAGGTGAGCAAGGATCGCGAGAGTGCGGCTTCGAGTGGGAGTGGAGGCGCACCCAAGGCTGGGGGTAAGAAGTCTGGTTGAGAAGAGAAGGAAAGGGAGGAAGACTTGTCCGTCCTGGAAAAGAACAACAAGCGCCAGGCATTGTAACGTGTAAATTGTAACATGTATCATTTCAAGGGTCACTCTTGCCGGGGAGGGAGGATTGAATTCGTGAAAAGAGAATTGAAAGAGCTCCAGTACCACTTCTGCTACTACTACTCAAGATACAACAGGAAAACACAAAACCATGCAAGGATGCTGCCTATGCTCGAAAAAACTCCACACAGACAACAACAACGAACTCAATGGGAGGGGTATAATCTTCATGCTCCACGGTCTTTTTCGCCGTCCAACCACCACCACCACTTTCACACTCTCCATACTTCAAACTCGTTCGAAAATGCATCTGCAAACAAGTCCTCGATAACTCCATAAGCCCTGTTCCCAGCGGCTGCGCAATCACACCAAAAGCGGCAAACCAGCCTAGTGCTTGTCGCCTTCTAGAGGGAAATCGTCGAGCGGGCCCGAAGTCGCGCTCATGCCCGGGGCGGCGGCTTTGGCCTTGATCTCCGGCGGCTCTTCCGCCATGACGGGCATTTTCTCGTCGTCGACGACGACGCGGCTTGATTCGGAGGAGACTTTGGCTGGTGGTGGGACTTCTGTTGTCGGTGCTGCGGCAGCGGCGGCGGCGGGAGTGGAAGGGACGGTACCGTTGGGCTTGATGTTCTCGCTGGTGGCGGGTTGGGAGGCCTGGGGAGAAGTTTGCGAGGGGAGGGGAGCTGTTGGAGATTGTATTAGCACGCTCTGGTCGTACGTGAATTGGCAGAGGGATCGCATGCATACCAGTAGTCTCAGTCTTCTCCACGATCACCGGCGCCGCAGTCTCCGTCTTCGGCACAGGAAGCGGCTTTTCCTCGTCCGCCGACATTGCAGAGACCGGCTCGGATACGGTGCGGTTGTCTTTGGAGATCGGCGTAGGGCCCACGGGCGAGACAGGCGCCTTGTTGTTGTTCTCGTTGTCGTCGGCCGACTTGTGGTACTGCGCATCGACTGCATTCGCAATGCTAGAGCTGCCTGCGTCCGGCGCAGCAGCGCCTGCTCCGGCTCCAGTTCCGGCGAGTGGGACAGCGGTCTGCTGGTCTGGGTGTTGGCCAGTGGTCAGAGGGTGAGTAGGAGGGAGTTTCGGCGGGACCTCCGGCTTGCTGGTGTCGCTTTGCTGATGCTGGTGTTGCTCATCTTGCTTCTGCGAGGGCTGCTGGGAGTGCTGGTCCTGCTGTTTCTTGGGCTTCAGCATGCCCTTGAAGACTTGCTTGAGCTTGCTGAAAGCATTGGGAGCTGTTTGCGACAAGCGGTTAGCGGATGCGACATGGCTAAAGGCGAGGTGTTGGCGAGGGTGTTGACGTACGAACGCCTGGCATGATGGATGGGCGCTACTGAAAGATAGTTAGAGGAGTCAGTAAGGAGACGGCAGTGTGTTTGCAGACAGATGCGCAATGGCATGCGACGCGAGTGCAAGGCAGGTGTTTGCGCGTGGTGAGGTTCGGAGTTGGAAGGATGGGAGCTTGGGCAAAGGTGGAGAGTCTGAGCAGATTAGATGTCGGGGCGGTGCAGACACGTGCGCAGTCGATGTTTTTTGAGGTGACGTCTGGGGGTAACAAACAATTGGAGAGCGGAGGGAGGACACAGCAGTAGTGTATGAAGAAACCAGCGCAGGGACGACCCAGAATGCTTGTTGCTTCCTGCAGCGATGGCTTGAATATGCAAGACAGATAGCGAAACAGAACAGCAAAGACACGGGCTAAGAACAGACTTCCAAGACTGTTAAGCGAGTCGCCGACAGTAGAATCCTTCTAGAAAACGCCTAGGCTGAAGAGGCGTGGTCGCGACCTGGACTGGACAGGCGCCAACTATCTCCCTGCTATGGCATTCAAATCTTGCTCACACCACTGCTTCGTGATAAGTTATAGAACTCTTGCATGTAACTATCTGAAGAGCTCTTCTAAACAAACCTCGTCATTGTGTGGAGAGCCCAGAACAACCCTGATGTCCACTAGCAGCTGTCATGTCAGGGATGGTCCATTTGAAACAGTGGGTCTGAGGACAAGAGTTTCATGTCCCGGTCTGGCCAGCCGGCTCATGCATAAACTGTAATATGGAAGAACTATTGGTAAAGCGCAGCACATCTCAATTGAAGAAATTGACCGGAGTAAAAAGGAGAAATCAATCGTATGCATCAATTAACAGTCATCTCAGTATAAGGGATATTAGGCCACATGGGCAAACAAAGCTCGCATAATCAAACTTCCATCAATCATTCATGCAGCTGCTCATCAGCATCAGATCTTGTCCGTGGTCGATGTTCCGTGCGCAGCGGAGTTCTCCGGCAGGTAGGCGGACGGGGCAGCAGTTCCAGTTCCAACACTCGGGTTGTTCGAGTAGGCGGACGGGGCGATGGTTCCAGTCTCAGCGCTCTGGTTGTTCAGAGGTGCTGCGGTAGTCGATTGTCCACCAAGAGCGGCTTGCTCGGAGGCGGTCATGCCTGGACCTGCTGCAGTCTTCTCAGTCGGGTAGGCAGATGCACCAGCGCCGGTCCCTGCAATACTAGCAGTGCCGGTCTCGCCAGGAGGCAGAGTCTGGTAAGCAGGCGCAGCCGACTCTCCCACAGGGGACACGGGGGAGATGGGCGCCTCGTGTGTGGTCTGGCCAGCCTGGCTGGAAATGATTTCGTGCCACTTCAGAGCGTCCTGTGGGGTGTGTGCCCTGAACTGGTACTCATGGCCCATGCTCATCTTCGCGAGCATTCCCTTGCCAGAGTTCTTGCCCTTAACGTTGAACTTGACGCCATCGACGGCACCAATCACGCAGTCGGGCAGGTAGAGGGAGGTCTCAGGCGAGGGCTCCTTTGCGAAGTCGTCGTCAGACTTGAACTCGTGCATGTACTTGGACGGCGTCACGGCGTAGAAGTTTGTGCTGTACGACTTGGTGAGCTTGCTCTTGAGCTCGAGCGAGCCGGCGATGAGCGGCTGAGTGGCACGGTGGTTCTGGTTGGCAAAGCCGATCTGGTCGACTGAGCGCTTGGGTGCGCTGGGGTCGATGAGCAGGTGGTTCTGGCGCTTGACAAAGCCGTTCCACTCAAAGTCGGGAGTAATGCGCTGGGCCACGCCGATCATGTCACCGTATGCGTTGCGAGTCTGCTCAGTCTGGTTCTGCATGATGGAGTTGAACTGTGCGAGACCGTTTTGGAAGGTCTGCACGACGTGAGCCTCGAACTGTGCAAAGCTGTTTTGCACTGCGAGCATATCGTCGCGGTTGTTGTTCTCCTCAAGCACCTGCTTGCTCAGGTGGTGGTAGACCTGACGCTGAAGGATGTAAGGGTCATCATGCGCCTTGATCGCTCCAGACGAAGAGTCGAAGGCAGCGGTGTGCTGGCCGAGGAACTCAATGTGCTTCTGCGAAGTGTTGCGAGCCTTGTCCACAGTCTTGGCTCCCTTGCCAGCGCCCTTGGTGAGCTCCTTGGTCTTGTGCTTGATCTCGGTGTGCAGGCGCTCGAAGACGGGAAGGATGGATCCCTTGAGCGTCTTAGCGGTCTCGCCGTGTGCGGTGGACATTCCCTGAGTGTTGCTGCGGATGTTGTCAAACAGACCGGCGACACCGCCGAGGTTCTGGTCAAAGTGGTTGCCCTCCTTCAGCGGGTTGCTGACCGTCTTGAGCACCTTCTCGTACTCCTTGGAGTGTTGGTGGTGCACCTTCTCAGTTGCAGTGATGTAATCTTCCAGGTATCCACAGGCGTGCTTCCATGCTTGCAGACGCTCGTGGAAGAGCTTGGTGGTCTCGCTGCTGTCTTCATCGGGGATGGCCTCGTCGGGGTCGGTAGAGTTAGTAAGGGAGCGGGTCGGGAGAGTGGACTGGTTGGCGGTAGGAGTGATAGGAGACGCCATTTTGGATTATTGCGTTGTGTGCAACTGAGAGGGAGAGTATCAGTAAACGTCTCCTTGGAGGGAAGGGGTGTATGTATGGTTGAATGTGGGGCAAGTGCTCTCGCGTTGCTGGGGAGTGCTTACCTGTTTCGTAGATTCTGATATCGCGGAAGGAACGAAGGAAGAGACTCGGTTTTTGGTGAGTCGTCTGATTATGTAAGTAGGTGGTAATGCGTGGGAAAATTTAAAGTCTAGATCATGGGCAATATCGAGTGTTTATATGCGCTGTCCCCTCCACTCTCATGCGCGTTGCAAGCCGCTGATCATCCTTGCTCCATACCATCACGTCATATGGGTGCTTGCTTTCCCTGCAGACGGAATAGACTTTTGCTTTTTGGCTGCGCCACCATGGCACGGTCCCTTGATCGGTTTCAACGACCTGGAAACTGGAATGGCGGTATGGGAAATGATGATCGCCCACTGAATACGTCGGTGGTATTGTTGGCCCTGCCAAGTTTTGGAAGGATTCATCGGTGGTGGAAGAGGCTTGTCCTGACCTTTGTGGATGAATTTGGAAAAGTCTAAGAGGCTCATCCCTACGAACATCCTTTACGAGATGGATGAGTATATGTACCTCACCGGTATTGACAAACAATCAGTATACCACGACTGCTGACACCACTTCTGACAAATGCTGAGTCCGTCAAGATGCTAGCATCCGGCGACTGCTCTCTCACTGGCATACGGATGGTTCCAACATGCGAGAGTCGCTAATACCACCACTCAGGGACTACGTTCGATCGTGTCGACAGGGCTTAGCATAGACCCTGGGTGATCTTCCGTTCGTCTAATCAATCGATAATGTGTAATTGGCTCGATTAAGAGCGCAGTACGGGAATGACAACCCACCCATTTGGTAGCCACAAGGCATAGATCAAAATCCATGAGTCGTAAATCGACTGCAATGTCGTAGGCAGCAGATGGTGACAAGTCGAAAGCTCAGGGACCTGATACAATCAATGCCTTTACAGTCGCGTCGTCGATTTCCATGCAGAACAGGCGTTTCCAAGTTCCATGCTCGGCGTAACTGCTTCATCGTCGTTCGAAGGAAGGTTTACAGAATTTCGTCCTCACGGACGACTTCTCGACCAAAAGCAAACCAAACAACACGGCTACGATCAAGACGACATGAGCTACCGTTAAGAGGGCAAAAGGAGAGGTCGTACTGGGGTTCGAACCCAGGTTCCCGGTATTCTGAGATCGACATTACATGACGTCTGTTTCAAAAACCAATGTGCTCACCACTACACTATACAACCGTAGATGCTGACATGGGTATGCCGTAAAAATATATTGCTTCATCCAATTCTTGAGATTCTTGAGAAAATGGGCGTCCGACACATCGCATTTGAATCACAGCTTGGATGAATATCGACGCATTACAACATAAGACGACGGCTCAGCGTTCTGGATCCAACACTTGCTCAATCGACAGTGATTCGATGGACTCTCATACTTCCCCTCGTTCTACTATGGCTCGACAATCGCGCTACTTCCGGAAAACAACCCAAGTCCATCAAGTCCATCAAGTCCAATCGCTCCACCTCCCACTCCTCTCGAAACTCGCCCTCCTCGCCGTCCCCGGAAGCAAAGGACCCTGCTTGCCATCCAACCCGTCGAGCCCACCAGTAATAACATCACCCCCATTCCAAGGCCTCACATCCTGCGGCCCCTCCTCGGCAACCACATGCCCCTGAACACACGACGCAAAGTCTACGCGCGGTTGGGACTCGTAGAAAGCATCGAACCTCTCGTGCAGCGCCCCAGCCAAATCGCCTACATTCCCGCCCGGATGCAACACGCCCCAAGGCTCACGGCACCCCTTCCCTCTGCAAGACTTCGTCACCATAAGCAGCGCATCAAGCCGGTTCGTCACCTGCTTGAACGGTCTTTCCAGCAGCTGATAGTGAACCTGCAACGCGGCGTGTGACGGGTCAAAGTAGTTGTGCATCTGCGCCGGGTCGCGCGCGACGTCGTAGAACTCGCGCTCGCCGGTGCACCATACGGTGTACAGGATGTTGTAGTCGGGCCCGATCAGGCGCAGGGCTTTGTAGGTGTTGTTGGAGGTCGCGGCCGAGTCTGCAAACGGCGAGCCGAATTTGCCTTCGAGGAAGCCTGTGCCCCAGAACTCGACGTTGACGTGCTCGCCTGACGTAGTTGTTGGGTTCGCTAGTGTTTGGGCGGTGAGGGGGAGGGGAGAGCCGTCGAGGTCAGGTCTCTCGTCGATACCGCCGCTGGCGAGTTTTAGGATTGTGGGTGTGAGGTCTGTGTGGGAGCTGACTACACCGGCGGTGTCTCCGCGGGGGACGCCGGGGCCGCGGATTATCAGGGGAATGTGGATGTCTTCTTCGAAAGGGCATTCTTTGCCTGGTGGGAGGCGGTGTTGGGAGAGGTGAAAGGCGTTGTCGGTGGTGTAGATGATGTAAGTGTTGTCCATCAGGTTCTTCTTCTCGAGCGATTCGACGAGAGCGCCGACCATCTCGTCGACAGATTGCAGGGCTCGCAGTCTCGAGCGTTGGAACTCGTCGTGGTAGTCTATCAGAGTCTGGTTGAGCTTGGGGAGCTCACGTACCCAGGAGACACCGCTTGGGACGTCTGGGTTGAAGTTTGCTGTGCGGGGGATCTTGTAGTCGAGAAATAGTCCTGCGTGTCGTTCGGCGTACCGAGGGAGGTCAGACTGCTTGGTTCCTTCTCCGGCCATGTTGGAGTGGGGAGCTACTGGCGCCACGGCTATGAAGAATGGTTCACTGTGGGTGGCTGCGTCATCCAAGTAACCAAGAGCTAGCTGTGACATGATATCGGGAGAGTATTGGCCTTCGAAGCTGACGGGTGGCTCTCCGTCGTGGGTTATGGAAGCGTTGTAGTACTCGTAAGTGTAGCTTCATGAGATCAGTTAGCTGGTGCAAGCTGGGTAAATGGGTAAGATCGAGAAACTCACGGATCAAGGAGGAAGTCCGAATGATTGAACCCCTTCACATGAGGATCGTCGTAGTTATCGACAGTATGTGCGTTGAACAGCTTTCCAGTGTAATAAGTTTGGTAGCCAAGTTGCTGTAGCCAAACTGGAAGCCATTTTTCGTTCAAGCCTTCTCGAACGAACTTGGGGTAGCCGCCATAGGGTGGCTTGACATCAGTCACATTGGTGTTGTGGGCGGCGAGACCTGTCCATATGTTGACTCGGGATGGACAGCAGATGGAGACAGTGCAGTAATGCTTTTCAAAAGTGGTGCCTTGGCTGGTGATGTGTTTGTTGAGAATTGGCATGTAGTCGAGAGACTGCATATGAAGGTCCTGATCATCAGTTATGATGAACAAGAAATTAGGTTTCTTCAGAGGAGCATCCAAGGAGGACGCAAGGCTCGAGAGAGAGGTCCATGCCAATGCTTGAGTGATCTTCATGTTTGAGGCATCAGAAACGAGACCATGAGATTAGGGACGAAAGTTGCCGTAGGGAGAGATCAAAGTCAAATATACAGGTACTTGTTGTGTCTACCTCTAGTGGTAGTCGGCCTCTGGTGGGGGCGTATCTATCACGCCATCGTCTTGCAATTGTGCAATCGTGATCATCGTTGCTGGGCCTTGAGTACTCCGTTGGGACCTACAGATGTCTGACCAGGGATATTTTGCCAGCTTTGTTCATCCATACGTAGGTAAATTCTAGACGAGCCATGGAGATCCAGGTATAGGTCATGGTAGTTCTTTCGAGCAGTATAGTAGCCACAGGCACGTCTTGTAGTGTATTGATCGGGGTTTGGTTCACGGCACTCTCTAGCTGGCGTGCATAAAAATCCATACGTCCAGTTCGATATCAGTGTAACGTTGTCTCGCATAGGGTATGCGCGTTTGAAGTGAATAAGATTTTGGGTGTCAGTAATCTCAAGACGAGAAGCTCAAGACGGTCGCTGGGAAAGTGTACCCAGCTGGCACAGCCACAACGTTTCTCGGCCTGCCACAGTCAGGTCCCTTGGTTGTCGGCGATGGCTTTGGCTTGCAGTTGCGAGCAGTCGATCATCGTTTATGCCATTCTCTTTTCAACCATTTCGCGTCGCTTGACCCTTTTCTTTCTCATTCGGTACAAGCAGTCAGCTTGGTCAGACCAGTGCGTGCAATCTTGCGAATTCAACGCGACCGTCTCACTTATCGAAACCCAGTCCATCTCTCTCTCGCCCATCATGTCCGACGACCCCTTTCTCCAAGTCCAGGCCGACGTACTCTCCCTGCTGGATACCACGCGACCGATCTTCAGCTCATATCTGCGCATTCGCTCTTCCGCATCCTCGCCCTCAAACCCCCAGCTCGTCGAAGCCCGCCAGGAACTCGAATCCAATCTTACAGATCTTTCGACTGACCTGCAAGATCTGATTGACAGCGTCAAAGCAGTTGAGGGTGATCCTTATAAATATGGCATTGACATCGATGAAGTGTCGCGGCGGCGCAAGCTCGTGGAAGATGTTGGCGCGGAGATCGAGGATATGCACAGACAACTGAACCGGACGGTCGACAAGGCTTCGCTTGCGCATCCGGATTCGTTTGGGGCTGCAGAGGGTGAAGAAGATGATGACGAGTATGGGCAGTTTGAGGAACAGCGGCAGATGGAGATGATGCACGAGCAGGACGAGGCACTTGATGGGGTGTTTCAAACTGTGGGCAACCTACGGATGCAGGCAGATACCATGGGAAGAGAGCTAGAGGAGCAGGCGGATATGCTAGACGATGTGGACAACATTACAGAAAGAGTTCAAGGGAAATTGGCGACAGGCATGAAGAAGATCAACTTTGTGATCAGGCAGAACGAGGGTGAGTGTGAGATCTTTGATCATAGCAAAGGGTTCAGCACTAACAGTGGCTATTCAGATACCTGGTCAAGCTGCTGCATTGGAGTCTTGATCTTCGTTCTGATCATCCTTCTGGTTCTTGTCATCACATTGTGAGCATAATTGCTGCCTGAGGCGACTCCAGCACAGCCACAGTCAATAGCCGAAGCGCCAACCTCCAGCGAGCCACGCTCAAGCGATGCGGTACTCCAGCACTTGACTTGAGTGACAGTGCAGCTTGCAAATACGGACCATGCACGACGACAGTAAGACTTGAGACCCTCTTTGAGTTATGCCCACGACGCTAATTCTCCACAAGGATCACACCCTCTGCTCCAGCAAACGCCCTTGAGCGTGAATCCGTTCATTGATCTACCCAAACCACCAACTCTACCGCACAACTACGCCTCCATCCCTTCAACCCTCCCACCATCAGCCATACATGCCCCACCTGCGCCTTCGAATCCCGACTTGCCAGCGTATGTCACGTCATCCACAGGCTTCGCAGCGCATCCCACCAGCATCATCAATCAGAACCGTGCTCTGCTCGATCAACTGTCGTCACAACGACGGGATGCTGCGGAGAAGGTGAAGAAGTGGGAACAGAATATTGAGGAACGGGAATTGCAGGAGAAGAGGCGGAGAGCTCCTGGTTGGCTGGACAGTGAGGCCAAGCTGTTGCAGCCAGCTAAGAAGACTGAGGAGCAGAAGGGCCATGCTGAGACCGATCTTATGGATCAACCAGAGGCGCCAGTCGATGTGCAGAAGTTGCAGGAACAGAGGAGAACTGCGAACGAGCTTGGAGATGCTATGGATCGGGCTTTTGGGATGAGCGAGATGGGATGACATGAAAGGAAGATTCTCAATGCGCGATCTCAGCAATGCACCTGGCCTGCATATATGCAAGCGAGTAATGACACCTAACATGATTCCAAATTCATGGGTATAACACGATCACAGATTTCTTACCAAAGCCCCATTCACCAAATCTCCGTACAGTCTTCCGAACGGACCACTCTTTTTTAGGGGTATAACAGATTTAATACAGTAGGTATCTTATTATGCAAGTATGCAATCGCTAAAAGTACGCTGCAATAACACGAATTCAAACAAAGTCCCGGCCCTCACCATTGCGACCCCGAAGAGCTTTTCGCTGGCCAACACCTCCGTCAGTTTACTTACCAGTCCACTTGCCATCGTTCCAGGCGCCTTCGTTGCCGTGCCACATGCCATCATCACCATCCCACTGCGTTGACTGGCCGACTGGTACCGCCGGAGCTGCCTCGGTTGCCGGCGAGACTGCTGCGTCCGGCGATGACCAATCCGGTTTCTCGCCAGCAGAGCCGTCGACATGCGCCATGGGAGACCAGCCCGTCTCGCCATCAAGAGGGCAGTTGTGGTTTGCCTTGACCCAGCCCATCAGGCGGTTCGCAATGTCGGACGCGTAGCATTTTGTGCAGCAGCCTTTGCCAAGGTCGCCTGAAGGATCGACGGAGCCGCCGTTGTACATTCTCGAGGCGCGGTAGTACTGTGCTGCGCCGGTTCCTGTCGCTTTGCTGTGTCTATTTTGGGAAAAAGTCAGCATTGGAGATCGCTTGCAGGTAGGGCTTTTCTGTAAGGCGGCAACTCACACTTGCTTCAACCCGTCGCCATGATCTGTGCCTGAGCAGCCATCGTGGATCATCTGCTTGATTTCGCTGTCGGGACAGGGGTTCTCCATGGCGCCGTCTTCGTTGCAACTTCCGACACCGTTGTGCGTCTGTTTGCAAATAGGTTAGCGTTCGTTCTCCCTTCGATCCTCAGGGTTCTCGAGGAACGACTATACTTACTTGCATCAGCCCAGGATTCCTAATCAAATCACCCGGCGACGACGTGGACTTTGCTCGCACACAACCCTTGGATTCTTGCATCTGTTCAATTCCACAGATTAGCATCAAACTCGACAACAAAACCAAAGGAAACGAAAAAGGGGAGGCCCGACTTACCATGACAGCCAGAATAAACCTCTGATCAAGCCCGCTGTCCTTCGACTCGGCCGAAATCGCATCCAGGATCCCATCGAGCTCTTCCCTCCCGGGATTTGGGACGCCAGAGTAACCCAGAGCGTCGCAGGAGACATTGATCATCATTTCGTTGGACTCCCACCTGCAAATAAAGTCAGCTAACCGAAAGCGATTTCCTCCCATGCACGAAAATCCTGGGACTTCGAAAGAATATACTCACATGCTATAGAAATCTACCCACTGCTCCATGCCCGGCCACCCGTCCCCTCCGTCGCCGTCGTAGAATTTGTACGTGTCGTTGCCGGCGTTGATGGGGCCGCTGTGGGAGAGGGATTTGGACGAGGTCGAGTTGCTGGCTAGCGAGGCGGTGTCTGTGTCTGCTGCGGGCGCCATTGAGATGAAGCCTGAGGGGAAGGCGGCTTTCATGAGCTGGGTGGGTGGGGTGTTAGTTGAGGGTTCTTTGTTTAGGGGGTGGACATGTGTGGGACTGGGTGGATTGGGTACTGCTTACGGTTGAAACACTCATGGTGTGTGGTGGTGTTAGGGTTGTCCTTGTCTTTCGATTCGGTTTGGACTTGCAATTGGAGATTTGGTATTCAGATGAAGGGATGTTTTAGAGAGAGGATGATGTGTATATGCGGAGGAAGGTGAAGATACCAAAAACCCTTCATCATTACGATGCTGAACATTCTCTCATATATGGACATTTGCTCTACAACGCTTGGCGATTGAAGTGTTGCCAGAGAGAGAATCAACGGTTCCGGGGTTGTCGAGTTGCTACTTCGACCAGACTGTCTTGGTCGTTATGAAACACTCTTTGGTTGCGAGGTGGTGACGTTGTTCGATCACGTTGCTTGGGTCCGTTTCGGGAATTGGAGGTGTCTATTATACCTGGTCTTTTGCATTCTGTTCGATAGCTTCTAATCGGTCGGTCGTATGGGTTTCCGACTGATTGCACTCGATCTTATTAAGCGAGGAGTACATGCACAGTGATGAATTACACCCCAGCCCTAGAAACGTTGAAGTAGTGATATGTGAGACATCTGTAACGTTCACCGTTGCTGTAGCGCTGAAGCAAGCGAGTTGATGCATGACGGAGGCCTACATGTTGCCGATACTATTATATCAGACTGCAATGGTCGATGTACTACGTGTACTCGTCTCATTGACTTGAACGCGATCGAAACATTCAGGGTTAGGGTTGGGGTACGCAGATGTATTCAACAAAATATGAATTACAAGATCATTGCTGTCAGTAGTCACATTGTTGATTGTTCACAGTTCTTAGTCGGGCTGACAGTCAAGTCGCAACATAGCTAATTGACTGAGGCTCATTTAAGTCAATCGTTGCACGAGCGAATAGTCAGTCGGCCATTACGAGTTTCGACCACAGGCCTTCATGCGTTCGACATAATGTTGTCCATTTCTGTCAACACTGCCGTTCGACTGTACATTTTGTCGATCATCAACTCGCTTATCTTATCCTCAATAAGAATATTCTATCCAAATGCTGTCGGATCCTCAACCGTCCTCGCCCATGAGACCCAAAAGGAACTCCTCCAGAGCCACTGAGTACTTGCGTGGTGGATTTTCGCACGAGCTTATGGCTTGACTGTCTTTCGATGCCTTTCGAAGAGATACTGTGTTTCCTCGCCCACGCCGCGGTAGTTGATGACTTCGAATATTGGGAAAACTCCATGTCCGTCCTCCACGTCTGGGGTATGGAGTACAACGAAGTGGGGGGTGGAGAACACTCGAGACTTGAGGCTCGGTTCCGTGTCCCCTTGACCGTTGATTTGTCGAAGAACGGACCGAGACGTTCCTCACCCGTTTACCGAAACCTTTGACGATTCTGGCCAGCTTCCGCTGTGACTTGATTGGACGATCGATAGTAAGGACTGGTCTGCAATCGGCCCGATGGCTTATGCGGATTCCAAGGAGTCGACCATGCGGGCGAAACATGCTCTTCGACAACAGTTTACTCGACATCTCCTCTATGTATGTTACAGCGATTCGTCTTCGATACGATCAGATCATGATATCCGGCTATACTCCGAACTTGCAGGCTGTCTGATAGCCAGGCATGGCAAACGACAACATTGCTACCGTGAATGTTACAGTCAGTCCAAAAGTCGACTATTATGCCAATGACCTGATACTTACATGTTTTGGTTAAGGATCCCGACATCAATACCAGCGGTATAGCAAGCGCTCAACTTGCAAATACCATCAATGTGGAAGACAAAAATGGCTTCTGGCACAATGTCACCTCAAACCGCAGAGCCGTTCTCTGGTCTTTACTCCTCTCCACAGCAGTCATCATGGAAGGCTTCGACATCCTCCTCATCCAAAATCTGATCGCCGTAGATTCATTCCAACGTACTTTCGGCCATCAATTGCCGGATGGAAATTACGAGCTGACCGCAGCCTGGCAAGCTGGTCTCACGAACGGCGCGATCCTCGGCGAAATGATTGGACTGGCGCTGAACGGAGTCCTAGCGGATCGATACGGTTTTAAGAAAACAATGATCGGAGGGTTGGTGGCCACTACACTCTTCATCTTCATCCCCTTCTTCGCGACGAACATCATTAAACTTCTCGTCGGGCTGATCGTTATGGGGATACCTTGGGGTATCTTCCAGACTCTGACAACTACGTACGCCGCCGAGGTCTGCCCAACAAATCTACGCCCTTACCTGACGACCTACGTCAATTTATGCTGGGTGATCGGTCAGTTCCTGGCAAGTGCAGTCTTGCTCGGGACTGAGAGCAGGTCAGACGAATGGGCCTACCGCATCCCGTATGCGCTGCAATGGGTGTGGCCGGTGCCTCTGATCGTCGGCATTGCGTTCGCCCCGGAATCACCATGGTGGCTTGTACGCCAGGGCAAGATTGAAGAGGCTTCCGATGTTCTCAAGAGACTTGCAAATCCCGGCACTCTGACTTCGAGCATCGACGAAGCCTTGGCTCAGATCAAGATCACCGACGACTTCGAGAAGTCTATCAACGAAGGGACTTCGTATCTCGATTGCTTCAAAGGGGTTGATTTGCGTCGTACGGAAATCGTATGCGTCACTTGGCTCGTCCAGTCTGCTGCTGGGTCGACGTTCTTTGGATATTCGACTTACTTCTACCGAGCTGCGGGTCTTGCATCTCGTGACGCTTTCAGCCTATCGCTAGGTCAGTATGCTATCGGTGGAGTCGGAACCGTGCTGGCTTGGGCTCTGATGGGCCGCTTTGGCCGAAGGACGCTGCATTTGTCCGGTCTATGTATCGCAAGTCTTCTTGGAAGTTCATCAACAAGCCAATCTCTAACACTTCTCGCAGATGTTCCTCCTCATGCTCGCAATCGGCAGCTGCGGCCTGCTCCCAGCCTCCAACAACGCCAGCCGCTGGGCCACCGGAAGCCTTCTAGTCGTCTTTATTTTCATCTACCAAAGCACCGTCGGGCCTATAACCTACTGCCTCGTAGCCGAGATCCCCTCAACGCGGCTTCGGCAAAAGAGCGTGGCGTTGGCCCGCAACGTGTTCAACATCAGCTCCATCGTGTGCAACATATTGACGACGCAACAGCTCAATGTCAGCGCTTGGGATTGGGGCGCGAAAGCGGGATTCTTCTGGGCTGGGTCGATTGCGCTGTGCTTGACCTGGGTTTTCTTTCGCCTTCCTGAGCCGAAGGGGAGATCGTATGCTGAGCTGGATCTCTTGTTCGAGCGGGGTGTGAGCGCAAGGAAGTTTGTAGGTGTTTCGTCGCAGGATCTGGCGGATTCGACGATGGCGCGTGCGAGGAGTCTAGGTAAACATGATGAGGTGGTGTATTTGGAGAAGCTTTAATAGTACGATGAGGTACTTCTTCCCTACTGCGTCTTTCGCTTGTATCGCTGACTGTTGGCTCAATTTGACGTGGGCCGTCAAACGTGTAATCGCGTAAGAGTGCGTCCCTGGATTTGGTAGGCACAGTCAAGGAAAATCAGTGTCGTGCGGCCTGAGACCGGAAGATATCTGTTTTAAGCTACAGAGCGTAAAAAGTGAGCGCACAGAAGCGGTACGTGACACCGTCAAAGGGTTCATACTGCGTGGTATGCTTTTGACAAGGCATATGCGCGAGGCCTCCATCTTCGTTCACCATTACGCCTCCGAGCTTCATTCATGGTAGAAAGTCTGAGCTGCCCTTGGGCAAATGCTGGGCCTTGACCCTGCGCCCAGGAAAAAAAAGGTTCGCTGTCATGTATCATAAAATGAAGAAGTAAAAGGCCCAGCGAATTCGGAGACCACCTCAAGAAGTGCCAACGTATACCCACTTCTTGTCGTCGCGCTTGGTGCCAACCTGCGCAAAGTGCGAACCAAGTGTGTCCTTGATCACGTCGTTCGGAATCTTGGGGAATCTGTAATATCGGTCAGTACTTGCATGTACATCGATTCCGGAGCTGTCATATGCTTACCTCGACTTCAATCCCTTAGACAGATCTGCCTTCTTGAGAGCACTTCCTACGACTGCATCCTTGAATTCTTCCATGTCCTCCTTGCTCAAAACTCTAGGCGCAGGCTTCCTACCGCGCTTATCGCTCAGAGTAGCGGCCAGACTGGTGATGGGGCCCTTTTGACCTTCGGCAGCACCGACAAGGTCCGGCATTGCACTGTTGCTGTTGTGGCGCTCTTTCAGGGGTTGTCTGGGACCCTGCTGGGACAGACCGAAGCTGTCTCTGACCGGAACTCCAGGAGGAGGCATGACTGCCGGCTCCCAGTATGCCGTGCTGAATGGGTCGATTGTCTTGCCGGTGAAGCCTGGAATCATGAATTCCATTCGCATGTCTGATAGATCACTCGCACCTTCGTCGCGTTCGGTACTCAGCACCACTTTGTTCTTGTCGTCTTGCCAACACAGCCCCGTGCTGACAGGAAGAAGATCTCCAGTAATCATCTTGCGTTTGTTTCTCATTTCGTCGTGCTCGTCGTCCAAGAACTCGTCCATTTCGTCGGGATCACTATTGCTCTCGGCCTCATCATCTTCGTCATTTAAAAGGTCCTCGCCTTCTTCGGGCTCCTCCCACTCTGCTTCCGAGTCGTAATCGTAATCGGTATCAATCCTTTCACGAGCGAAAGGATTGCGGCTCAGACGACGAGATGAACGCGATGAACGAATCTTGGTATATGTACCGAAGTAAGGCGGTCGCACGTCCTCAGCGAAGTGGAGATAGCGAAGTGGGAGGGATTGGAGCAAGTCGACAGGGTTCTGTGATGATTTGTCGTGCGTGAGGTCGATCGGCTGTTGCGATGAGCTTCCATGGATTTGCTCGACGATCTGCCGCGCGGACAAGAAATTGCCATTCTCATAGCCACGCTTTTCGGCCGGCAACATGTCTTTGATACCAGCATAAGAAGGTACCAGGCCAAGATCGTACTTTTCCTGGAGACTAGGGTCGTTGAGCTCAGTGTCGAATGATGCCAGGGCCTTGTCATTGTCGCCAAGAGAACTTCCAGCATGACGGAGCGGAGCAAGGACGGTGTGCGATTGTAGGTCGAAGGGGAGGAAGTGTTTTCGATAGTCTGAGACCACAGGTTTGGAAGGTGTTTGCTGGGCTGCCAGCTGGGAAGGCTTCACAGGCTGGGTGGCATTGGGTGACCCGTTTGGGCCTTTCGCGCCTTTTGACGGGGAGGCGGATCGGCGGATCTGGTCTGCGATGTCGTCGTAAGTCTCGAGGGATAATGACCGGCGCCTAGCACGGACAGCAGATTCGTCGAGATTGTCTGGCGTGGATTGTGTTTTGGCGGGAGTGGCAGGCTTCTGGAAGAATGCGCCCAATCTCATCTGCGATCGCTCCTTCTTCAGCTTGTCCTGGTTTTTACGCTCTTCCTCCAGATCCTTCTCTCTCTTCTTGGCCTCCTTTTCTTCGGCCTTCAAGCGGCGCTCTTCATCTTTGACTCTCTTTTCCTCGTCCCTGCGTGCCTTCTGCTCGGCTTTCTCTGCCGCCTTGGCTTCCCTTGCACGTTGCTGCTCGATTTTCTCGCTTGGTGTGAGCTTCCTGCGTTTGGCTGGCGGCTGTCCGGTACCGCTAGCTCTAGGCGTGCTCGCAGCTGGGTCTGCACTGGTGTTGGTGCTCGTGTCCGGGTTGCTCTCAACTTCCTGGATGCTACTCAGGTCTGAGCTACTCGGAGCTGGTGACGGGGCTCTGACATTGCCATTGGCAGGACTCGTGTTGCTGGAGTTATCTGTGTCCGGCGGTGTAGGCATCATGAACTGTGTGCCCTTGGTGTTGAGTGGTTTCTTCGAGGGAGAGGTCTCGTCTGGTGCTGATCGCTTCCGGTTTTGCGGCGAGGCTGGGGAAGATACGATGTCGTCCATGAGAGGTGGTTTGTGAGTAGACGTACAGCAAGAGTTGAAATAGCAAGGCCGTTCAGAGTCGTGAATGCTGAACAGGTCGTCGTCGTCGTCGTTGCTCCAGGTGCACTTTAGAGACGCGTTCTTAGGCGGGCGTGACACTAGCGCGTCTTGACCCTAACCTTAATCCCCTGCTCTAGTGCGAGACAACTTTCTCCACCTCTGAATCGTTCCTTCCCATCCCGACCTTCCACCAACGCCTACGATACACCAATCACATCATCCATTCAACATGGACGATATCCAATATAGCGACTCATCCAGCGACGATGAGATGCTGGATGATACTGCGCAGTCTCGATATGACGAGCTCCAATTTTCGCCTCACGCAGTTAATGCCGCCGAGGTCACCTCTCCAAAGCCGGATCATGATGTTTCGTCTGCGACGCACACAGTCATGGACCCAACTGCAAGTCCCAGTCCGGCATGCTCACAAGATCTTAAAGGCGATTATGAGGGTATTTTCGCATCCAGAGTGCACCCTCCAGCTGTTCAACAACAATTCGCTCTTGCCGCCAGCCCCGAAGACGTGACGCCTACCATTGACATGAGTGTGTTGGCAAGAATAGAGAACATCTTCGAAGCAATGGCTGATGTATTGCTCAATGAGAGAGGTCAATTGAGTGTCGAGCTTGTGATCAGACCGCGCGTCAGTAGGCGTGACATCGACCTCATGGACTCAACACAGAGCGTCGCCGTTCAGCGACTATGCTTCCCTGGCAAGACCGAAAGAGAGGCGTGGCGATTTGGTGAGCATGGTCTGGCTGCATCGGCATGTTCGCTTACTGACCACATATAGCCGTCGTGATTCGGATCTTGGAGTTAGTGCATGAAGCTTTGCTAAACGATGTCGTGTTATCGAAACGGTAACCGTGAAAAAGATCACGTCCGATGAGGCTTACTAACTGGAGACCAGTGACATCTACTACCGCGATCCAGCGCTGTTCGGACGCCAGTCACATGTCGACAGATACGTTGATGACATCGCCCACACTTTCGGCGTTCCTCGCTCTTCATTGCATGTGATAGCAGCAGCCAAAGGACTCATCACTGGTGCTGTGAGCTTCTGTCGGCGAGATGGCACGACCGTGCAAGCCTCGTCCGATCGGGAAGGGCTGCTCATGCCCAATTCGAAAGACATCTTGTCGGTGAGTATGACCTCTGTCAGGTGGATACTCGTGGTCGAAAAGGAGGCCACTTTCCGCTCAATTGCGGCTTCCGACTTTTGGGACACACTGTCCGCAGACGGCATCATGGTCACCGCAAAAGGCTACCCAGACATTTCCACAAGAGCCATGCTCCACTTCCTCAGCTCGCCTGCACCGCAGAATGGCTTCTGCGCTCCTCCGGTCTACGCTCTTGTTGACTATGACCCGGATAGTATCGGTATACTTTCAACATACAAGCACGGCTCGAAAAATCTGGCGCACGAAACAGGCCATCTCCGCCTGCCACAGATAACGTGGCTCAGCCTTCGTAGCGAGCAGATCATGACTAATCACGGACCGCACAACAACCAGGGACTTCTGACTCTCAGCACTCGCGATAGAAACAAGGCTCGTAAAATGCTCGAATGGGAGGTTCTGGCGGAGGACGAGGACTTACGGAGAGAATTGCAGGTTATGTTGATGCTGAACATCAAGGCTGAGCTGCAGCTGCTCGATGTCGTAGCAGGTGGGATGAGTTCTCTGCTGAGGAACAACCTGCCCGTTTGACGGGGCGCATGATAGCCCCGAGAGCAAGGCACGTAGACGACATTGATATCGAAACCGCTTTTGACTGCTGCTGCGTCAATCTACCCAAGAGCTCAAGTACCCAATTGAACCAAAAAGTGAAAGAGCCATAGTCTTAGTCTACGACCCAGCCCCATCCAAGTCCATGCCATCCTCATGCACAACCCTCCGCCTTCTCCCCTTCCTCCCACTCCCCGAAGCAGCAGCCTGCTTGATTTCCCTCACGCGCTCCATCAAACCCGCATTCACCGACTCCTCATCCCTTGCTCCCATGACGCTCTGCCCTTCCAACGCCAAAAGCGCCTTCGAAAGCAGCTCACCCGCAATAGGATCCTGCGGGCTGATTGAAAGCGCTTCGTGGAAAGCAACTGTAGCCTCAAACGGCTGCTCAAGCTCTAACAACACGAGACCCTTGGCAGCGAAAACGCCCGCCTCACGCAGCCCGAGCCGCACAACTTCCTCGAACTCTTCCAGGGCTTCCTGCAGCCTGCCGGCGCGGCGATGGGCGTGTGCCAAGTTCAGGCGCGTGGCGGTCGTTTGCGACGGCGGGGTTTCGTTCTGCGCGGCGATGCTGAGGGCGAGTTCGAAGTGGCGGCAGGCGGCGTCCGGATCGTCTTCCAAGTACGCGACGACGCCGATCTCGTTCAGCAGGGCCGGGTCACGGTCGCACAGGTCGTAGGCGGCTGTGAGGTACTCGCGGGCGATGGTCAGGTTTCCCAGAGCGGTCTCTTGCATTCCGAGGAACATCTGCGGGAGGTGGGTGCCTTGGAAGAGGCGGGCGGCGGTGCTGTAGGCGGCGATCGCTTGGTCGGATTCGCCTTCGGCCGCGAAGGTGTGGGCGAAGCCGATCCAGGCTGGGCCGAAGTGTGGGTCCATTAGGGAGGCTTTAGAGAAGTAGGAGCGGGCTTCGGGGATGCGGGCGGTGGCGAGGTAGTAGGTTCCTACTGCTAGCCAGGTCGTGGGCTCGTTGGGGTGGGTGTCGGCTAGGTCGTGGCTGAGGGAGAATAGAGCGTGGGTGTGTTTGAGTTGGTAGAGGAGGGATAGGTGGAGAGGCAGGGCGGCAAAGTTGTAGGGATCCGCGGAGAGGATGGCGGAGGTCAGGGTGAGAGCTGGTTGGTAGCGGGCGCTGCTTGAGAGGATCTCGGCTTTGGCGAGGAGGACGTCTGCGTTTTGGCTTAGGCAATAGTGGGAGGAGAGGGTGTCGATGGCTGTGGAGAAGTCTTCCAGTCGATGGTATTTCGACAGACGGGTAATGTAGAGATTTCGAACGAAGTCGGCGGCTTCTGGTGCCGAGTTGGGGTCCATCGGGTCTGGTTGTAGTGTCTCGAAGTTGAGGCTGTCAAGAAAGTCCCATTCCTCTCTGGGACTCATGAGTGAATTTTTCATAAGCTGGTCGAAGGCCTCGAAGCATTGAACATCTATCCGCACCGCATCTTTGTAGCACTCCTTCGCCCTGTCGAAAGCGTTTGACTTTGCAAAACACAGCCCTCGCAGATGGCACATGCCTGCTTCGTACTTGAAGTTCGTTGCGTCTCCCTCGGCATCTCTCTCCTCGCTACGGTCTGCCCGCTCAATTCGATTTGGCATCCTTGTCTTGCCGTGCTGCTTACTTGATACACCGTTGCCCAGACCTTGTAGCTTTCTACGCGCACCGTCTGTGGTTGATATCAAGTGTGTCGGGTTCTTGTCGCCCAGTATCCCCAGAGCATCTTCATGCCTGTCCTGCCTGATGTAGCAATGTGCGGCCAAATACTTGCAAGCTGACGATCGTTGCAGCAAGTCTGACCGCGAGACAAAGGCGAATGCGCGTGTGTAGTTTCCAGCTGCGAAGTGTGTTTGCGCCAACACGAGTCGGTCGTCGTCTGAGTTGGTCAATGCCACGAGTTTGTCGCCCACGTATATTGCACTGTCGTATTGATGCCGAGAGACCGCATCATCTCGCCAGCGACGTAGAAAAGTCTCCATATCCAAGGTCGTGCTAGCAGTTTCTCAATATCCCTCCAGTCAAGGTTCGGTGTGGTTGGTAGTATTCGAGATCGCAAGAGGGTTGTAGCGTGAGAAATCGTGACAAGGTGTCCAGAGGTGTGATCTGTTATTGTTAGTCCAAGCCGCGACTGGCGAGTGTGTTTTCGCAAAATCAAAACGTACCTGGGAAGAAGAAGGTCTGGTGTTGACCGCCGCTGCTCTGTTTACTCGTCCGCAATCACATGCAATCGCGGGGAACTTCGAAGCTTGGCGGCGGTAGCCTTCTCTTGCTGTGTGATGCCGTCGACCTGGTCTTCTCACCTTTCCACATTCACCAACACAAGCGCATTGCGCATACTACATCACGATCTCAGACAACACAAATAATACACCGCCACCATGTCCGAGCGAAAGGTCCTCTCGAAGTACTACCCGCCAGATTTCGATCCGGCGAAACTCGAGCGACGCCGCGGTCCCAAACAGACAGGTCCAAAAGTCCAGACTGTCCGTCTAATGGCGCCTTTCAGCATGCGCTGCACATCATGCGGCGAGTTCATCTACAAGGGCCGCAAGTTCAACGCGCGCAAAGAGACGACCGAGGAGAAGTACTACGCCATCACCATCTTCCGGTTCTACATCCGCTGCACGCGATGCTCGGCGGAGATCACATTCAAAACCGATCCGAAGCATATGGACTATGAGTGTGAGAAGGGCGCGAAGAGGAACTTTGAGGTGTGGAGGGAGGCGAAGCTGGCGGAGGAGACGGAAGAGGAGATGTTGGATCGCATGGAGAGGGAAGAGGCGGAGAGGGATGCTATGAAGGATCTTGAGAAGAAAACGGTCGATGCGAAGACGGAAATGGCTGTCGCAGATGCGTTGGATGATGTGCGGATGCGGAATGCTGCGAGAGAAAGGAAGGACAGGGAGGGTGGGGTTGGGCCGGTGTTGGGGAGAGATGAGGGTGTGGATGAGGAGAGGGAGCGTGTTGAGAAGGAGATTGAGGAGCAAGCCCGGCTCGCTTTTCTGGGAGGGACTGGCGAGAGAGTGAGGAGGCTAGGCGATGATCTCTTGGTGGACGATGAGGATGCTCTGCCAGATACCGCGAAGGCAGCGGCCGACAAGACTTCGATGCCACCGCCTCCACTGCCGACATTCCAGCGTCAGCCAAAGAAAAAGAAAGACTTTTCGGCTGCGTTGGGCATCAAGAGTGGCCGTCATACTACTAAGTCGGGATTATCAAATCCATCACGAGATGCGCCACCTCCAGCGTCGATATCCGAGATGCTTGGCTATGGCAGTGACAGCGATGAAAGCGGCGAAGACTGAAAGGCTGGAGGAGATCGCAATATCTTTCAGGAAGGGAGTCCACAGTATCCCTAAATTCGCCAATACATCCGCAGTCGGGAAACAAGATCTCTGTCAGATCATCCCGCCGATCTACACGTACGAATACTGTACAGAGAAGATGAAGATCGCACGAGAGTAGTCTAAGAGAGAAGCTCGTCAGGACTGGTGCACTTGGGAAATTGGTCAGCATCTCTGGCGGTGAAGTGCCCAGGCCAGACGTCCAGGGCGCCCAATTACAAGGCATGGAGCAAGAGCCATCCAACTCACCTAGCTTCCACATTGTTTTTCAAAGAAAGACATCCCGCGCTCATGGAGAAGCGCACAGCACATGCCCATCAGACAACGTGATGTCGAAATCGAATGTATGTTGGGATTTCGAGAAAGATTGGCAGCGTTATAATCCGCAACAACCCCGACTTGCATCTCGTCGGTGGGCACGTCATTGTAGATAGGTATGCGAGAACAGCTACTCACATCAGTGTCATTTGTCTTAAGATTTCTTGATGTGATTGCATTCCAGTTTTAACGTATCATAGAAACCACAAAGACAGAGCGTCTCTAGGCTCAAACCTGTGTAGGCAACGTCTCACTGTCACATGAAATACCTCGGCCCTCCAGAGCAAAGCCGGCCCCAAAAGAGACGGTGCGTAGCACAAAGGAAGAGACGTTCATCTTCATTATTGTACATGTAACTATTTGTAGTATGTATGTCTCGGGTAGACAACATAGCGGAAAGTCAGTCGGGGAGGCGGAGCGAGCGGGCGCTTGCTTTGCACATGTGAATGTGAAGGGTTGACAACAACTAACCTACCTACCTACAACCGGTCTATGTAGGTCTAGGTTGCACGGCACATGTACATGCATGGGCCATACATCACGAACATGTTCATGCAATTGCGGTACTTGGGTGCTACGGTGACCACTGCCTGCTACTGTTACTGCCGGTGTGGAGATTACAGCGAGTTATTTCGAGAACAAAACGGATTCGAACCCCTTCTCCGTTCTCTCGGTTTGGGGTTGATTGATCGGTTGAGAGGCGTGTCGTCTTCGATATCGATCCTGCAGGGCAGAACAGGGAGGGCAGCTTTGGTCGTCTTGGCTGTGGGCGGGTGCGACGGCGTTGCTACTGGACGTGGGCGTGCTGAGCGCGTGCTGGAGCGGCGCGTGGCGTTCATGCGGCGTGTGCGTGGGTGCAGTGTGCAGTGCATGTGCATGAATGAGCTTGTGTGACTTGGAAGGAGGGAGGATAGCTAATATGGAGGTATTGTGCTGTAGAGAAGAAGGGGGTTGAAGATGAAGATGGTAGTAACGTGGATAAATAGATTAATTTCAAAGTCGGAAAACTCGGACATCTGTCCTCACGATCGGATGAATACATAACCAAAGGCCAGACTCGTCTTCATGGCTGCAGGAAGTGAGACCTGATGTCTCGTGTGTCGTGTCGTGTCGTCCCGTCTCGCCTCGCGTCGGCCTCCCAGTAGCAGCTGTCCACTATCGCTGCCGAGGCGGCCGACTGTCACCAACGGCGGGAGGAAGGAAGGAAAGTCAATTACTGTGAGAAGTGAAGTGTGTATATGTAAGCATTGGAAGAAGAGGGAAAAGGCATATTTAGCCTGAACCATATTGATGGTATTATTGATGAACATTGATTGGAATCGTTGGATGGAAAAGCTACATTGATACATCGATACACAAACAAATACATACATCACAACATTCATCCACTCCCTTCTCTCCCCCCAGCACATGATTATTCCATCCCATGCAACTATTCCCTGGCAGCGCTAGCACGCATTAGCGTAACGACTGGGATTGCCGCGCTCCGGCTGAAGGCTGCGCGCGTTCCGCTGGTCTGAGGTCTGAGGTTCTGCCCTGAGCTGCCGAACGCTCGACAAGTCGAAACAGAGCTGCCTCATTTTGATCCGCTCCACCCCAAGCACCTCACCTCAGCAGCCCGATCCATCGACACTGAGCTCCCGTCTACCTCCCCTCCCTCCTCCTCCCTCCCTCTCCCTCCCATTCACCACCACCACCACCACCCCGGCGGTAGTGTCTGTACCAATCAATCTCCGTGAGTCTCTTCCGCCTCCCTCAATTCACCACTGCATTACCGTACTGCGCCCTGCTTGCTACCGCAGCTATCCCGAGTCCATCGCTAACGTGTCTTCCGTGTCTCAGCTCCCCTTCACTGCTCAGTACTTGAGTGCTTGCGAGCCTGTCGACTTCCTCTCCCACCTACGAGCCCTGTACTCTAAACACTATCTTCCTTCCCGTGCTAGGTTTTGGCGTACGGCGTTGGATCTTATCCCATCAGGAAGAAGCAACAGCTATCGTTAGCTTCCCACCAACCGCTCCACTACAATCCCTCCCCGGGAAATAAAATAGCTTGGACCTACGTTGCAAACAACAGGAACAATCAATCAGCCATGGCTACTCCTACTCAGAACCAGCCTTACGCTTACCCGACTCCTTCTTCCGAGCCGCGCGCCACCCCGAACCAGGGTCAGGCCCAGTTCGACAAGTACTGCATCATTCACATCGCCACTACCTGCGATGAGCACGGAGTCTATGTCACCAAGGATAGCGCCGAGGTGATCGAGATTGGTTGGGTCGTTGTCGACGCAAAGGACCCTTCCCTGCCCGAGGTATGTTGAACAATGTGGTCGATGTGTCGTTTCTCGGCATGGCATGACGCCAAGTATGAGTTGATATCACGGATACCTGCTGACACCCAATGCAGCTACACCACCAGTCTGTGCTGGTCCGCCCTACAAACACTCCCATCACACCACTGTGCACGTCCCTCACCACCTTGACCTGGGAACATGTCAAGCAGGCTGGTAGCTACCGTGATGCTATCGCTGCCTTCGATGCCTACGCCAGCGAGCACCTCATGGACAAGAACGCTGGTCCTGGTGCTGCTCCCAAGTTTGCCTTTGTCACTCTGACTCCCTGGGACCTGCGTGTCCAGATGCCGCGCGAGGCCCGCGACAAGAGCGTTGTTCTGCCTGCCTATATGCAACATCCGGTCCTGTTTGGTCTCCGTTCGGAGTACCAGACTTTCCAGTCCCACCACCCTGAGACTCTGGCCTTCAGCTCTTCGAGTCTGTCCTCCATCTGCGCTGGTCTCGAAGTTGAGGAGGTTCGATCGTCGGGTAAGGTTACTGGTGGCCTTCCTTTCCACCTCCAGGCTCTCGCCCCGTCCTCGCCGCGTCGCGCGCTCGAGGAGGCCCTTACTTTGACTCGCTGCCTTCGTTCGCTCAGCCAGAAGTCCCGTCCGTCGCAAGCGAACCCAAGTGGCGACTCGGACGTTCTCACTCGTCCTCTCGACGCTCGCAGCGACGTTCGCGCCTTCCTCGGCGAGCGCTCCAAGGTCCTTCATCTGAGCGGTCTGCCCCACGACACCACCCAGAGCGAGCTCGAGAGCTGGTTCACGCAGTACGGTGGTCGTCCGATCGCATTCTGGACCTTGCGCACCCCTGAGGGTGGTAAGCCCAGTGGTAGCGGCTTTGTCGTCTTCGGCAGCCATGAAGAGGTCAGTTCCAATATCTCCTTTAACCGTGCCATCCCACAATCCCCTTCCTTCACATGCACAGTCCACGTGAATGCGCGTATGCGGCCCGTGCGATATCCCCTGCGAGCACGCCCTTGTCATGTGACACTACTGTTTGGGTTACGTCACGGGATTTTCAACTCGAAACAATCCTCACTTCACTCCACTCCTAACCCCAGACTTCACGGTCGCAAAAGTTTATGGAACGCGCGTGTGTCGTTTCTTCAACAAACATTCTAAAGATCGCACTATCACGATCACCCGTTTCACACTTCAATTCATCAACCCATTGAATTCCATCACAACTCAAAAAACATGGAACCAATGCTTTTCAACATTGCTAACGCTCGTTACATGCAGGCCGCCGAATCGCTTAGCATGAATGGACGCGCCCTCAATGACCGCGCTATCGAAGTGTCTCCTTCTTCCTCGCGCGTTCTTGACCGTGCCGCAGGCTCTCAGCCACCGGGTGGCCCTCCTCTTCTCACTCCATTCCCTCCATCCAAGAACCGCCCACGTCCTGGTGACTGGACCTGCCCCAGCTGCGGGTTCTCCAACTTCCAGCGCCGCACTGCTTGCTTCCGCTGCTCGTTCCCTGCCATGGGCGCCCAACAGCCCGACCCGTACAGCCAGGGCTACGGCATGCCTCCTAACCCTTACGGCCAACAGCAAGGTTACGGCCACCCTGGAATGATGGGCGGCCACGGTGGCCACGGTCACGGTCACAACCACGGCCACGGCGGCTATGGTGGAATGGGTGGCCATGTTGGAGGTGGTGGATCTGGTGGCGGACGTGGAGGTTCCGTTCCGTTCCGTGCTGGCGACTGGCAGTGCGGCAACGAAGGCTGCAAGTACCACAACTTTGCCAAAAACACTAGCTGTCTGCGTTGTGGCGCTTCTCGTAGCCAGGCTGCGATCATCGCCGAGGGTGGCATGACTACCTTCCCCGGCAACAACAACAACTACGGTCCACCTCCGAACATGTCCATGGGCTCTTCCATGGGCGGCCAATCTTACGGTGGAATGAACCAGGAAGCCGGCCAATACGGCGGCAGCGGCATGAGCGGTCCTCCTGGTAACTTTGGTGGCCAATCTTACGGACCTCCTTCCACCTACGCGCTTCCTTCTGGTATCGGCGCCCAGCCCAGCCCATACGGCGGCTACTCTCAGATGGGCAGCAACGGTGGCATGCCTCCCCAACAGGGCGGTTTCGACTCCCGCGCCGAGCAAGCTTTCAACCAGAGCAACTCTTCCGCACAGGGTGGCGCGCCTGGCTACTCCAACGGTAGCTACGCTGGCGGTGCCGGCAACTACGGAGGCAACGACACCACTCCTGGTGCCGGCGACCCATTCTCGTTCTTGAGCTCTGGCATGGGCAACCTCGGCATCGATGAGCGCCGCAACGGTGGTCAGGGTGCTGCTGGCGCCACCAAGTCGCCTCAGTAAATCTACCACTGAGAAGTGGCGACGATCGAATCACAACATCGGAAAAGAGCAAAAAGCGGATTGTTTTTGATTCAATTGCGAGCGACATTTGGCCAGCAGGTGCGGCTGGCAGCAGGACACGGACGACAGGGTGGGCTTTGCGGAATGGTTTTCACCAAACATTAGCGATGGCGCCGGTTAACAAAAACAGAGTGTGAATGTTGCGTATGTGAGGGAGAGAAACTTTTTAGCGAGGCGTCGGGACAAGCCATACGGAACAAATGTGGTTTTGGGGGTTGGGGGTTTGTTGGGTTGAATGGGGGAAACTTCCTGCAAAAGATTGGCAAATGCTTTCTTCTTTTTCATCATTTTTTTGAACTTTTGTTTGTAACTTGCATCATTTCCTTGTTTTCCCCTTCCTTCCCCGATTGTATCTATATCATATCAAAATGAGGATGGCCGGTGAAATATATTCCTATAGATCGCCTGGTTCGAATAGTCTTGCGTGTAGTTGGAAGTCTTGTGTTGTTCTCGCCGGATGTCATCTTCCGGCTTTCTACACTGTCGCTGGCCCTACTTTAAACACTGCCTTTCCTATTCCTATTACCTTGTCCACCCTCTCCCTCTCCCTTTCTATCTCTTTCTGCCTTCCCCCTCCTGCTATCCCTGTCTCATTTTCCTTCTTTTTTGGCCTCTCTCACTCCCTTTCCCCGATGAAAGCGCAAGCTAGTCCTCGCTACGAGGCAACCCACTGTGCACGGCGTCCGTCCTCCGATAATACTTTTCTATATTAGTAACACGTACGACTCTAGGGGTACTGCGTCGTAGCAACTTTATTCAGCTTTCGTTCTCACTAGTTGTAGTCTTCTTTCTTAGATCGATCACCGATGAACGTAGGATTGATCATTGATAGGATGGATTGTTTGTATTTCCCTCTCTTAATTTTATCCTGATCTTCTAAGACGTATGATTGTTCGAGTCCTACGTCTCAATCACTCTAATTGTCCACGACTATAAGTAGTATACTACACGCTCGCTCGTGGACGGCGGCATCGGCTAGTGACGTGTTACGCTCGTTGTCGTATGATAGGTTATACAAAAAGGAGTGGATATGCATGCTATATATGTAGGGGATAGTAAATGTCAACCTTCTTCTTCTTGCCTGACTGGTTTGCTTTGGCACTTTTTTTTCTTTTTTTCTCGAGGTTTGTCTGGGTTTGGTCGGCATCTCACTGGGCTTTTTTCCCTCGGCGAGCTGGCTGATAGGAGCAGACCATAGACACTCCCACACCTCCTGAGAGAACCCTGCGTCTTCGATCGATTTGTAGGAATGATTGACTAGGAGTGGTAGGACTGTGCTGTGGTCGTCTTCTTCTTCTTCTTCTCTGGACCTTGTCTTGGTGTTATCGACCACCTTGACTCTGCTAGTCCCTCAGGTTTTCGGAAGAATGATAGCGACGCGGTAGGAAGATGGAGGTCCGATTTCTCCCTCTAGCCGCCTGGTTGTCTTTTTTCTATGTATCCGTCGCCGTTTATCTCACTAGACTTCGCGTTGTGGAATCCCGACGAGCCGAGTTGATACGAGCATATGTCAGTCTTGCTCATTAGGTCTCCACTGAGATGTTGCGTTTGTTTCCAATGATGCATCTCTCTGTGGTGCAGAATAAATCTGCCGAGAGAGATGTCATGTGAGCGCAATGTTTTGCTCAGCACCCATCGAGATGCTCAAGTTCCCGAACGTGGCGATCTCTATGGGCTTGCGTTGAGGAAGGTTTGACTAAGCGGCTGATACGGGCATGTTTTCAACCATCTTTTCGATATGCCGGAAATATGTAAGTGATAAAGCTACACAGAATTGCTCTCTCCCGCGTATCTGAAACTTAAGACTGTCCGAAGATTAATGATGACAATAGATCGACACCGAATGCTCGCGTGGCACCTAGGTTCAAGAACACGCAAAGAGATGAGGCCGAAACATGCACCCGTTTCCCACACCCAGTCTTGGCCCTCCCAGAACAAAAAAATAAGAAGATGGAAATTAGGGACGGAGCCAGATGAAATTCCCCATCCATTGGTATGCAAAAGAAGCAAAAAGCAAGCAAACCGGAAGAGAGGCCGAGGGAGAAGCAAGTCCAAAGAAACACCACGCGATGCAATACAATGCAATGCAAATGCGCAATGCAAGAGCCCTTTCGAGCTTCATCGCCCCTCAAGCGCCATCAGGACCACCTCCTCCTCCCTCCCCAAGCCCCTGCAATATCTCAATCGCATCCTCCAACTCGTCCTCGAAAACAACGACGTGCCCCGCCCTCGCCGTACTCAGATAACTCATCTCGAACCCTCCGCCGGCGGAAGCCCCGTTGGACCCGCCGCCGAATCTCCCTCTCATGCCATCTACCAGCCGACTCGCAACGCCGCACACGATCCCTGTGCTCTCGAGCGGCAAAGCGCGCAAATCAAGCGTGATGGGGACTTGTTCGGGCCCGTCTTTGCCAAGCAGGACGTCTTCGCCACCAGCGGGGAATTGGGATAGGAGACGCTTCTCGAGGGTCAAGGACGCGGAATCGGACGCTGTCAAGGTGAGGGACAAGAAGCGCGGGGGCTCCGACGCCGTGAGACATTTGAGGAGACCGTGCTGGAGGAGGGCTTGGGTGGACGTTTGGTGGGTGGTCGAGGCGCGGTGGTGGTAGGAGGACGAAGGGGTGTTATCTTTGATGCCCGCACAGGTGACGAGCTGGATCGTCGGATCGACGATTTGCGGTGTTATCTTATGGGTTTGCAGGAGTTTGAACGTGCGTTGCTGGAGCTCGGAGACGGAGGCTGGAGGAGGTGTCATGGGAGTTGGCGGGTAGGAGTCGAAAAAGGAGCTGTTGCGGCTGTGGGAGTGCAGGAGAGGAGAGGCTGGGTTGGTCATGAGGCCGGCTTCACTGTCGGGTTCGTCGAGATCGGCTTCGAAGAGGAAGCCGCGGTCTTCTAGGGCGTGAATGACTACTGCGCGGGATTTTAGGGGGACTAGGATGAAGTCGGACCAGTAGCTGGTGATGAAGAAGATGGGGCTGGTGATGCTGTTAGTTGGTGGAACCACAGGCAGAGGCAGAAATTACGGCTGCTCACATTTTGGCGAGAGCCAGAGGACTGCTCAAATCGAGAACTCTCTGGCCTGCTTCCAATCCTTCTCCCCCGATGACAATAGCCGAATAATCTTCCTTGCTGATGCTGATTGACTTTTGTAGTTCTGGCTTGAGTCCGGAAATAACCGGTGCAAACAATTCGACAGCCAAGTCGCGCGGGCATGCGATTGAGCACTCGTTGTGAGCGATGGAGATGTTGACCAAGGGATGCCAGTATTCCCATGGCCTCCTAGGCTCTATAGGCTCGCCTTCGCTGTCAAGATTGGTGTTGTGAAGGATCAGTCGCGATATGGGCTGGAGGAAGTGCGCGTAAGCTTGCATTGGGATGTGGACCAATGCAATGTGTGTGTTCTGTGTCGTCCTTGTTAGTCAACGGACTGACCCAGTCTATCAAGTCAGCTCACCAGAAAATTGATAGAAGCATTGAGAAGCGTTTGCGACTCGCCTAGCATCATAGGTGAATCCATGATGGTACTAGGGCACTAGGTGCACGACTGATTCTCGCTTTGGATAGGAAGACAAGGCTTGATTGGTGAACTGCTTGGATGGACTGATGGATCAGTGTACGGTTGCTCGTGTCGTTCGTTCAGCGATTGACCTGTTCGACGGGCAATGGATGATGATTGTGTGTCACGGTCTGAAAGTTCATATCGTCATATATATACAACGATGATGAGATCCTATAGACTCTCCGGGTGGTATGTGGCGAGGAGGAGACCGGTGGGCACTTTCGACGAGAATGCACCGACCTGATGTACTGGTCTTCCTTCAACAGTGCTCAAGCTGAAGCAGCAGCAGACGTCACTCGACAGGCGTCGTCGGTAACGAGCTATGTCGCGTGGGAGACCAGGTGGGTACGTGTTGGTGGCACCCTGAGTCTGGGGAATGTGCAGAAGAAGCGTGGGGGGGTTGCAGATGGCGTAGTGAAGTGACCAGTAGGGCAGCTTAGTCCCCTTTCGCCAGATGTGCAGGGTGATCCTGACGGGTCGGCGATGGTGACTTGCAGCGTGGGATGATGCGTGCAGCGGCTGCGGAGGAAAATCGAAGGGTTGTTGCTTGGGTGCGGCGGAAGGTCGGACAGGGCAGGGCAGGAAAGGTATAAAGGTAGAGGAATAATGATATGTTATAACAGACTTGCCTTCCATAGTCACCCGGCTGCAGGAGCTGCACCAGGGCATTCGCCATCACGATGGTCTGGTCTTCTCACATCACTTCTCGTGTGGTCTTGCCTGTATGGGATTGGACCGAGATAGGCCGGCAGCGGTGGAGCGTTTTACCATCAAGCTTGAGGTAAGAAAGCGATACGCAAGACGCCAGAGGAGGATAGCATTACCACCGGGCTGACCGATGTGCTGGTTGTTTGTCTCGTCACAGGTACTGTATATGTACCCAAAGGTCAGCCGAGAACCAGCCGTTGCAAGCGTCAGAAATGCCAGCGTGTGACAGTGAGGGAAGTTGACTCGGTTGGGATCACGAGATGAAGTCGCAAAGTGAAAAGAGGGGTCGCCGCCGCCGCCGCCTGCAGCAAGATTTGCACCATGTCCCGAACCGCCCGTGGTGGAGTCGATTCACAGCCGCATATCTCTTCCGATGCTCTTGCCGGGGCTACCCTATCGCTGCATCTGACTGGGGCTCGCAGAACCAATACCAGCATCGAGTTGCAAAAGAACATGGCGGGCTAGCAATCGTAGATTCGCAGACAGACGTCAGTGAAGAATTAGGCCGCCGACTTGCATGAATCCGGCGCGAGCGAGTTCCAGGAACCCGACGCAGTCATGCATGGCGAATGCACTCTGCATGCAAGGAGCTATCGACGCATTATTTGTTCCAGTGCTGTAGGTACGAGGTCGGAGGGAGGCGCCCAGCCACAAGGCCTTCACTCGATAGGACGTTCGTTGTGTGGGTTGAGGTTGCGCCAGCCATCGTCGTGCCTCTCGAAAGCATTCGGATGTCGCACCAAGCGAAGGAGAGTAATTGTTTGTTAGTTTCCCAGTGTCTGGAGCTCACATGCTAAAGCTTACCGAAAGAGAGACTTTGCCTAGGACGGTGTTTTCCTTTCGGTTACCAGGTTCTAGAACTCGTTGCTTTCTCTTCTGTCAAAGCATTTCCCTCACTCATTGGCAACGACTTTGGCGCTTCGAAGTCGAGACCTCGAGCTGATACGAAGGCTCGTCTTCCCGCCCAGTCTGTATATTCGGGTCTGGAGAGGACTGCAACAACACAAGCAAAATGTGATAAGTGTTCAGAATCATCGTTAAAAGTCGTATGTACAAAAATTGCATCCGAGCAATGCGAACTCTCTCGTCCGTCTAATCTTTTCTCCCCCACAAGAGTGACATGCCATCCTCTAGTGGTTGTCCTTGACATCAATAACCGTCTTCTTGAACTGCCTCGCAGGCACCTTGCGGTTGAACAAGATGTCCAACTCGCGATAACTCCTGCCCTTCAGCTCAGGCAAGCCAAAGAAGGCCGACGCGAAGCACACAGCCGCGGTACCGCCCCAGACATACCCACACTTGCCTGCGAGGTTCCAGCCGGTAGGGTTCAGCATCTGGCTGGCGAGGTAGATCATCGGGATCTCGGCGACGTAGTACGCACCGCGTCCGACTCCAGTGGAGAGCGCTCTCAGGCGCACAGAGCTGGTCTCGGCGATGATGGAGTACGAGATGGGACCCAGGGTTCCGGCGTAGACGAAGGAGATGAGGATGCCGAAGATGGCTTGAGCGTAGTTCGTTCCGTTGTTCTGCGGGATCGAGGCGCAGACGCCGAGGAGCATGAGGAAGGTGCAGTTCGTGGCGGCACCGTAGAGGAAGATATCACGGCGGCCGAAGTAGGCGCCGAGGGGAATGGAGAGGATGGTGGCGACGAGTTGGAGGCAAGAGTTGATGAGGCCGAGCTGGAAGGAGAAGTTTGTCTGTGATTGCCATATCAGTCGGGTTCGAATCTGTCAAAGCTTTGTTCGGTGGAGGATACTCACGTCCATTCCTGCGCGCTCGAAAAAGAAGGTGGCTTGGTTGGCGATCAGGTTTCCGGCAAAGTTCTGTGATGCGTAGACCAAGCAGGTGATGACTGTACGGCGGAGGTCGGTGCCCTTCCAGAGATCCAGGAGCGAAGCAGTGCCACCAATGTGGGCCTCAATCTCGATCGTGCGCTCAATCATAGAGAATGCTTCGGAGGCGCCTTGTTGGGTGTTGTAGCCGAGGCGTTTGATGGAGCGCAATGCTTCTTCTTTGCGGCCGCGGCGGATGAGCCACCATGGAGATTCCGGGGCGAAAAAGAGGAGAACGAGGAGTGGGATCTATGTGATGTCAGTATGGGTGTATGAGTAAACTTGAATATTCAAGGGCACTTACAGGGAAGATCCATTGGAGCGCGGCTGGCATTCTCCAGCTCCACTGGTCGTCACGCTGGTTGTAGGCGTAGGAAATTCCGGCGACGATGATGCTTCCGATGGCCCAGCTCATCTGCAGAGTTGCGGCACATGCGCTTCTCAATGCCAACGGGACGATCTCACTAGCGTAGGCGGGACTGTTGGCAATGAAGAAGCCCCACGGAACACCTTCGAATGCTTGTCCGATGACGAGGACTTCGAGAGAGTCGGCCTGGATGTTGTTAGCAAAGCCGTTGTTACCTCGAGATTACAAGACTTACGAAGAAGGTGATGAAGATGGTAGCATTCATCATGAACAGAGCAAGCAGTGTCGTCCACCGGTAGCCCAATCGGTTGGTAACGGGTCCGGCAAGAAGCACTCCAACGAATGCACCACACTGTCCGGCTTGGAAGAGAGATGACTGCCATTTGGTCGGGATTGCGTGTTCCATGACTCCCGCGGCGTTGAGGCCGATCTCAACTCCGTATCTTTCCTTGAAGTAGGGCAGGGCGACAAAGTTACCGCTCAAGAACATGCAGAAGGACTCCATGACCTGTGAAGCGAAATGTTAACACTGATCGAACATGTCCCTGGTCGGCACTACACGACTTACGATGGTGAAACACATCATGAACGCCCAGAAACACGCTGTTGGGTGAGCTTTCATCGCTTGCTAATAGGCAATCAGTAGTTGTCCATCACGTTTGCATCCGTTTCCGTTTCCGTCACGTCAACTCACCCACAGTCCCATCTCATGCTCTCGGTTCTCCGCCATGAACGCGTCGTTCATGAGCTCTGGGTCGACCAGGACCTCATCGTGCAGCGCATTCGCCTTGCCTCCGAGTTCTTCATTTTGCATTGAATCGTTGCTTGTTTTCGTCGCCATGATGGGCAATGGGGCGTCTGAGAGGTTGTTTTCGCCCTGAAAAGTGCTAGAGAGGGGGCAATGGAAGAGAGTCGACGAGGATCCACCGCTCTTTTGCGAGGGCATCCTCCGAACTTTATACGCATTGCTACGCACGGCTTAGGGTTTCGTTTCCTCCACAGATGACCATGGGGACCCCGCCGCCGGAGAGCGACTAGATGAGTCGGTGGAGCCGGCTTCACGACGGTTCAAGGGCAGAAACCGATACCACGGAATGGCCCGCGTGAGGCTCTGAGACTTCTGAGTTGCATGTTGCAGAGATCGAGGCACGTGAGCGTCGTGTGACCTGCGCCAAAGGTGCGGCCAGTGGCACTGCCGAGACTCGCATTCGCCGCTTAGGCCGGGTTAAGCACCATGCTGTCTAGCGATCCCGCGTGGCGTTTCTTGTATCGGAAAGAGTCGGCATTTGGGGGCGATCGCCAGACGCCGAAGACGAGCTGCATACGAGACTTTGAAGCAATTGTCGTCGGTCTCATTCGCCGCTTTGGCATCGGTCCGAAGATGGGAGCCATGGATGTAGCGTGCGATTGCCATGCATACGGCGATTGATAAAACGTCTATACATATCGTCAAGTCAAACCTACACCCCAGTGATCTAGAACTACAGCTTTGTGAGATGTGAGCTCAACATCGGCGGTACTCCGGAGACACAGACGAGCTAGGAAATTATTACCATATCCTCACGCTCAGCCCAAATCCCCATCAACTCTCCCTTGAAAGCAGCCGCCACTCCAAAGACCCCCTCAATCAATTGCAACATCCTCAGAATCTCGCCACACCCCTCCCAAGTCCGACATCGATTGCCAGCGACGCGCAATGGCAGCAAAAGAAGGACTGCAGAGATCTGACCTGCTTCCAGCGCTTTACCGCACCTGGAGATGATGCTCTCGGCGTGATGTTGGACCTCTTCCTCTTGTAATGAGAGATTGACGTCCTCGGGAAGGACTTGATAGTCGCACAGGCCGGAGAGGTAAATTGACATGGCGTGGTAGTAGATGCTGGCGATGTTTGTTTCGGGCTTTGGGACTGAAATCGTGAGGGTATGCTTGAAGTGGTTGAGTTGCCAGCTGAGACTCTGGGCGAAGTTGGCGAGTGAGCAGTGTCCAATATCCGGCAAGCTCTCCAATTCGATCGCTCTATCCGACCAATGTTAGCAGTACTCCAAACTGAGACGGAAAAGAGATAGCGACGAACCTCTGGTGCAAAATCACAATCTTGATAAAGAGGTCAAAAGCCTCTTCGAAGAGAGTAGGAGATCCGCCACCAACGATGCGACTCGCCTGATCGAACAACAGCCACTTGTCGTTCGCCAGAATGGTCGATTGTTGAAATAGAGCAGCGCGACTGATCTCAAACAGTCTGATCTCACGGTAAATGGCAACACTTTGAGGCGCACAGAATGAATCTGGACCCAAAGTTTCCAAAAGGACCGACGTTCCGAATCCCATGTGAGCGTTCCAGCCTACACCTGTGGAGTCGTACATCAACTAGAGGTCCTCGTCAGTGATATGTGCTACTTGCCTTAGGAGCACTGTTACACACCTCGAACAGCGACAACAAGAAAGCCAGGGACAGCATCCTCAGTGGATCCCACGAGTCTTGACCTCGATTGATCCAGCCTTGAAGACATGTCACACTGTCTTGATACGACTGAATGGCTTGTTGAAGTACAGATGCACCGTGACGACTTGCTCGATTGCTGGAGTGTAAGACAAGAGCCCCTAGGCTTGAGAGCGCTGAGTGATGCCCGCGACACTGCGATAGCTGTGACGCGGCATAAGTCGTCCACTCGCCGGCTCCACCTGAGAAGTTGTTGCGAGGCAGAAAGCCCTGGAAGAAGTGCTGGAAGAACACGCTCTGTTGGTCGACAGCGGGAGTCTTCGAGAGTGCAGCCGTGGAAAGTAACAAAGGGCGGTCATTATGTAGTCGAATGATCGGACTTGTTGCACCCGCAAACCGACAGACAATTGAAGCTTTTTGACAAGGCAAGCAGGGCGTTCCAGCTGAACACTAAACGATTATCAGGCCGGCGTCGATGTTAGTCCGCGGACCACGTTTCTCTTACTTTGGTGTGACGTGCGATGCAATTCAAGCATCTCGAGCGCTTGAGTCTTTTGTCGTAAGGCCCGATGACCATCGCTGCCTTGACTTGTGCTTCATGCTGGAATAATGTTACAGTCAGAAGGAAAGAGCTCACAGCCAGAGCCTCGAAGTGAGAGTTACCGGCACAGCCCGGAGATCCACGTGGGTGGATCTGGAGATGCATTGAACCGAGGAGCCATGCCCGATCTGGCAATGGTCTCGCGGCGCTAAAATTGTTGTCGATCCACTCTTGAGTTCGCGTGTTCAGCTCCGACACCTCGCCATGAGAACACCGTCCAAGCCATGCAACAACTTCCCATCATGATCCAGAATCGCCCTGTGCTTACCAACGCCATGACAATGGATGGCACTTCCCCCTCTCATCTCAATGTCGCCCAGACACGCGTCCGATCTTCTCTCAAGACCAAACCGCTTTGAGAAGTAATCTTGCGGCGCTACACTCGAGTCCTTGACATGCTCAGATCAGTCCTGTGTACAATGTTGCAAGACAACTGTATAAGAATACCATGCGTGTCCATCTCACTGCCCTCACCACGACATCATCTCATCCATCGCTAACATCACTCAAATCGCCTCCAACGCAACCGACCCCATCTCCATCATGCTACTCATCAATGCTTCACTTCTGGGCTTGGCCCTGGCGACCACCACAACTGCCATCGATCTGCCTAGTCCAAACGGAAGATACGGCACAGGCTCGTCTCAGATGATGCTGATCGACCATTCTCGTCACGACCCTTTCGCCGCCGCCGTCGGCATCACGCAGGATCGGAGATTGATGGTGTCCTCCTTCTATCCTGTTGCTCTGCGTGGAGAATGCTTGGATCTACCATCTCCCTACATGCCAGAGACTACCGCCGCGTTTCTCGATGCTGAGTACAAAGCTTACGGAATCCCCAACAACACCTTTGCTTCCTTCAATATCACTCTATGCAAGCCTCACGGCCGCCCGAGCATTAGAAATCAAGTCTTCCCAACATTGCTCTTTTCTCCTGGACTCGGCAACTCCAGGCTGCTCTATAGCGGTATGGCTCAATCTCTCGCGAGTGAAGGCTTCAACGTCATCACGATCGACCACGCCTACGACGCAGACATCGTGGAGTTTGAAGACGGCTCGACCGTAATTGCTGCCGAAATCGATTCGGACGAACAGGTCCTTGCCGCGCTTGACGTTCGCGTGCAAGACATATCGTTCGTCTTGGATGAACTAAGGCTAGAAAGCACGAGTCAGAAGCTCTTCGGTGGACGACCCTGCGCGAAGAACAATGAGCAGTACACGATTTTCGGGCACTCGCTCGGCGGAGCCACAGCAGCTGCGGCCACTCTGTCTGACAAGCGGTTGAACGGCGCCATCAACCTCGATGGGACTTTCTTCGGAGCACTGATGTCCAAGGGTGCGGCGAAACCACTCATGATTGTGTCTCACGATGGAAAGAATTTGACAACCGACGACAGCTGGTCTGCGGCCTGGAACGCAACACAAAAAGTCACCAAAGCGGCTGTCACAATCGGCGACACCGCTCACGGCAGCTACTCAGATCTTCCATTGATCGCTGATGCACTCGGTCTCCCGGAGGATATGCGCAGACAGTTGAATCCCTTCGTAGGTGCTTTACCGGGGACACAAGCCCGTGATCTAGTGGCCGGATTAGTCAAGCAATTCACTGACTTCGTTCGTTGCGAGTCTCCGAGCTATTTGCCTAGGCTTAGAAACGCAATGTACAAGTACGTGAAGGTGTTGGAGGAGAGCAAGAAGCAGCGGAAGTGCAGATGATTGACCCACCATCGTCAAGTCGCGTAGTCGAGCGAGATTCTGAAGTTTTCGAAATCACCACAAGTAGATCAGTTGAGAGTTACAAATAATCGGAGAGATAATGTCCCCCACAATCGGCTACCTCCGTGGTCCCGTCCTTGCTCGACCAGTAATCTGTAGACCACGACTGCAGCGCCTCAGTAGCGACACCTCAAAGACGCGGAACAAGTGATGCACATGATGAACTTGAATATCCAGGATTGGCTGTTAGAGTCTTCGGCAATACCGTGCTCGTGCTCGTGCGCTCGATCGATACCATGTTATACTATACTAGCGCCGCGAGACTGTTTCTCGATTTAGACTAGACAGTGGTCGTTACACGGAGCTTAGTATCTAGGCAGCAATGCACGTGTGAGTGACCTGCCGCTCAAGGCTCCATCAGCAAGACGCAGTCAGGTTCTGAGCAACATCGAACTATAAGTGTCCAACAACTTTCCACCACCAGGGCTGAAAACCGTCCACAGCCCATACGGTGCCATCATTCGATCTAACCTTCAATTCGATACTCCCAATCGATCACCAAACACTTCTCACATTCACGACAGTCAACATCATCAAACCAAACAACGAACTCCATCAAATATGGGCTGCGCCTCTTCAAAACCCAACTGGCAAGACCGATACTCACCTTCCTGTCAATGCCATCACCGCGGATATCCCATCGACAAGAAGACGCAAAAGAAGTATCAAAAAGCATACATCAAACAAGCGAAGCGAGACCGGCGGAAGAGGGCCACTATGGCTGGAATCGGAGCAAATGTAGCCACTATGGGGTACGTAATCTGCCGATCCATGGTCCATGGGATCAAGCCTATGTTGAAAGAATAGATCTGACCATTAGCAGAGGTGGAGGTTGTTAGATTGGCGTCAGAGCTGGGTGATGACGCTGGTAGGGGTGAATGGGCGGCGATCGACCGACAGTTCGTTGCAAACCTGCACATGGGCGTCTTTGAGATCAAGATTTGTCGTTCGTCGTTCGGCCTTGACGAAACTCAGTTGCGCCATTGATGTAATTGATTATTGGTATTGAAGTGTCGGACAATTTGTCCGTGTGGTTTTTTTTGTGTATACAAGAGAAAATGAAACAAGATATAAGGGAGAAAAGAAAGGTGATTGCTGAATCCACAGGCGATAGTCAGCGGTCTAACTCAGGCCAGCGTCCTCTTGAATTACATATGAGAGTTGGTTGTTCTTAGACAGACACGAAAGATTGCCATCGATCCTCGGAGACACAGTGCGTACCGTGTCGAAGTCCAAGTTCTGGCAAGAGGCCTAATAGTACAGTCCCTTGCTCCACCACTCGCAACGGTGGTTAGCAGATGACTCTTTTCCGATGGTAAACCCAGTAGTGTTGACAATATTCGCAGTAGCATTCATGCCGTACACCGGCCAGTAAGGAGTGTCGTCGCCGTTGGGATCGCCGAACTGAGCGAACCTCGAAATATAGCCTTGAACGACATGGGCGATCTGTTCGGTCGACCAGGTAGTCGAGTTGCCGTCGACCCGGCTTACGTTGGAGTACCTCCCAGCGTACAACGTGTACGTTGCTTCCGTCTCGTGCAGGGAGGGATAGATGACAAAGTCGGACGACCACGAGTTGAACGGAAGCGCATCGCCGAAATAAGATACGCCACATGTGGCGAAAGCCTCAGTCATGAAAGCTGCAGCGCGTTCGTACTGGCTCGTATAGGCGAGAGCTTGGGAACCGTCAAAGACGGATGGGTACAATTCGGTGACGATGTACTTGAGAGTGTCGGGAGAAGCGGCCAAGCCTGGGAACGCCCCAAGGACGAATTTCTCGAAATCGTTGTCGCTCTGCATTTGAGGTGGACTGGATCCATACCCTTCTCTGGCAGTGTGGAACATTAACAAGCGGATCGACTGATCGAAGCGGCCGCTGCGGATGAGCACACTCGGGAGGGCAGGAACGAAGTCTCCGTCGACCGCGGGTCCGTATCCGTACGAACCATAGTCTGCAACGGAGATGGCAAGGTAGTTGGCTCTGATCACCTCCTCGGTGGAGGCATTGCGAGCTTCGTCGATGGTGGTAGCGTTGAGCCAGGAAGTGAAGGTCTGTGTTTGGTTCTCTTCCACAATAGGAGATGATGTTTGAGTGAGACCTGGGGACTCGAGGATAGCTTGTTGGAATGGAAGTGCGCCGCCGCGTCCGCCGTAAGCCTGTTAGGAGATTAGGTAAGGTTCGGGAAAGCCTGAATAATCATACGCACAGTGATTTGTTGGATGATGCTTCCGGCGCCAGCTGATCCTCCCCAGACTGTCACTTTCGTAGGATCTCCGCCAAAGAGGTGGATGTTCTTTCGGATCCACTCCAACGCAAAGCGCTGATCGTGTAGGCCGGCGTTGGCCAGGCCTTCCTTCTGGACAGTCGGGCCATTAAGGAATCCAAGGGCGCCGAGTCGGTAATTCAGCGAAACCAAAACCACAGGCGGCCCAGTGCTGGCAGCCCGCTGGAACAAACTGGCAGTGGAGAAATCTGCCTTGGATCCTGCGACATAACCACCGCCGTGAATGTACACCAGGACCGGAGCGCCAAAGCTATTTCCTGCTTTTTCAAGCGCTGTCTTGGGGCTGTAGACATCCAGGAAGAGACAGTCTTCCGTCTCGTTGTTGTCCGGGTGGGAACCCAGGGTAGCGTTGTTGGCGTCTTGAAGCGTTTGATTGTTCAGTTTATCCAACGAGCTGAGCAAAGCAGTTGAGTTGAGATTAGGCTTCCCACCAGTATACATCCAAAGGATCGTTGAGGGAGCGAGACTGAACCAGTTTGGGTAGGCATTGGGGCACTTTCTGTCGAGGCTGCCGTCTTCGATAGCTGACGTGCTGACTCCGGGTGCCTTTGAGAGATGTCAGCCCTCTAATCTGAACAATGAATGCTTATAGCCACACACCTGAGGAGCAGCCCAGCGGAGCTCTCCAACGGGAGGAGCAGCGTAGCGTATGTTCAGAAACTGTCAGATCGATTAGTTGTGGAGCAAATGTCATTTAGGTGGAGCGTCAGTTACGCTGTATGCATCTGTCGTGTCCTGTGATTTGGTTAGCTATCCACCTTTCATCATCTGAATGCTTCAAACCAACATTGTACGACAAAGCGCGGTGCTTCGTATACCCAAGGTCGACGACAGGCAAGTCGGTGGGAGACGTCGCTGAGACTCCGAAGGCCAGAGAGACAACGGCCAGAGGCAGGTTGCGTAGGTTGAAAAGAAAACCCATGTTGATGATGGGAATTGGATAGATTAGATAGATAGATTCCGGGTCGGCGTCCTCTTGCCTTTATGTACATGTCCTACACTTGAAGATCCGTATTCGAGGCGTATAGAGCATGTGCATCAACGTACTGAGAGATGATCAGCGCGAGCTAGCGACAGCATGGTTGCGGGCGAAGCAAGCCCTCAAACAAGACCTGACAATCAGAGGCTCTAGCTGTGCCGTGCTTCAACGGAGCAACAATGCCAATCTCATCGGTGCCGACTTACATTGTTACATACGCGTACGCTACTCGAGTCAATCCACATACAGGTTTGAGGCCCGCCGTAAAATGGGCGGATTGCAATCTCATTGTAAGAATACGGACTTTACGTATAGTAAAGAACAATTCGGCCCTTCGAGAAAGGTCTAGGCGCTTTCTTCCCCCCTCTCTAACGAAGCTTTATTGGAGTTTCCCTTCGGCCAAGTTCCGCATTGAAAACCGCGAATCATTTGAGACAACCTCGTCATCGAGTTGAACTCGTCGCTCCGACGCCCCAGCCGCAATGTTCAAGGCTCAACGAAGTACAGTACAAAGTTTTCGGGATGCGAGGAAAATCGATCATGTGTACAGCATTCTACCCAAGTTTTGACATTGTCCAATGCAGGCCTGATGAGAGCTTCAATTCTAATCAACGTGAATAGATTCCCAATTCGTCTTTGACATTCACGGTCGCTACCGCGTGTATTACATCCATTATTACTCCTTCACATCCTTTGTTACACAGTCTAATTCTCACAATTCTCCGGCCGCCAAATCTCATCTCAAACCCTCGTATAGTCAAGTGTCTGAACTTCTCGCTGGATCAAAACGTCGATCGTTCCTCATGCACAGCCGGTCCTGTGCACATCGACCAGTCCCATAAACGACACCTTGCAATGCAACTATCCGTTTCCAGGATCCATATACCAGCGACCCCATCGAAGTGACGACCACTCGTCGCCGTCGAGACCACCCCAGTCGAGTCTCCCATGCTAAATCAGTAAGCCGGAGGCCCCTGCATGTGTTGTTGTTGCTGTTGTTGTCCGTTGTGCTGCTCATAAACCATCTTGGTGTCTGGTTGCTGGTAGGCTTGATTGACAGCATTGCTGCTGATCAACGACCGAGCTTGCTCCTGCAGCTCATTGTCTTGTTGGATCTGTGTACAACACGGCAAGCACCACGTCGCGCAGCAATCGAGGCATCCGCCGCCGCGGATTCCAAACTTCTGGCGGACCTTGTCACGTTGCATCCAAAGGGGGAGGCCAGGAAGGAAAAAGGTGAGTGCGCAGCACATGATCATGCAGGACGAGTTGCACCAGCTGAAGTTGGAATCTTCCGGGCTGTGTGGGAAGTGTGTGAGGCGATGGTCGGTCCTGCCAAACATGCATGGTCCACACCAGATGACGGCGCAACATGTGCCCGCATCGTCGCAGGAGCAGATGTTGTGTTTCCAAGAAGTGGCTGGGGTCGGCGTAGTCATGATGGTCGGTTGTAAATGAATCGATTGGAATCGAAGGCTGTATATTGAGTAGTGAAGCAGTATCTCGCGCGCTCTGTATGATCGATCGTTTGGGAAAAGATGAGTGATGGAGGATTTTTGGAAAACAGATATAGTAGGCAAAGAAGACCTTTTGTTGACGAAGTCACCAAGGATCGATTTCCTTAGGGAGCCAAACGTAGATGACTCGAGCGGGGGAGATTGGACGACCCTGAGCACGATGCTAAGAGAATGACAACGAAGTCAAAACAACAACATGGGCGTACGTCCACCGTCAGTCGTTGCAGCGAGAAAATCCGTATCGGTATACGGTGAAATACGCCGAGAGCTGAACTCTAACTCGGCCCGACGTCCGGAGTGTCTTCAATTGCTACCCTAATTAGGGCTCGACTCCACATAAGCCCGAAGTCCCGTGAACAAGCATGGCGGAACACTGCCGATTCTCGCCGATCCTTCATCCTTCATCAAGCATGTCATTTCACGTTCTTTGAGTTCCACGGTGCGTGCACGACGAACGGAGAACGACATGTGGTTGCAGCTGTATGTCTTGAATCTGGATCTGGATCTGGATCTGGATCTGGATTGGATTGGATTGGACTAAAACATGATAACGCTTCCAGTCCCAGTACATCGACAATGCAGTACAAACCCTTTCAAGTCGACGACTTCGCCCTTTTGGGTGGTCGTGCCGACTTGTGGTCGTAGTCTCTATTCAATTGGAAGTTGAAAGCGAAAAAGAGGCATCAGCCCTATGAGACGGATTGGGCAACCTCTGCGCCCAAGGTCGATATCAGGTTCCCAAAAAAGTCACTGTCGCGTAGACTGGATCTCGAATCTTCGTGGCGTTTTTCGACCGCGCAAGCTGCTCTCAAGTCTCTCACCGCGACTCACTACTAGCCGGCGCCACCCTGTCACTTGCCCCTTTGTAGTGTCCCTGGGTAAACTGACCAAGGAACGATTCCGCGCACACGAACCTTGTTGCATGTGTCGCCCTGCATACATATTAATACATGCGTATCGCATACGGCAATTCCTCAGCTGTCTTACACACTGTCACTTCCAAACTTCCAAGCCGCTTACCCTGATCACTGCCGTCCAATGGTGGGCACAGCTCCAACTGACAGACGCCGTAAGGCTCATTCGAAGTCTCGCAAAGGATGCCTCCAGTGCAAGAGGCGTCACTACAAGGTTCGTTTTCCACGGGCGGTTCCTTCGGGTCGTTACTAGGCCCAGACTCGACTCTTCGTCCGGTAGGGCAGCAGTGCTACCACGCAGACATGCTCATACAATTCCCAGTGCGACGAGACCTTCCCAATATGCTCCGGGTGCAAGAAATCGGGCTTAGAGTGCAGCCTCGGGACTCCCCAAGATCCTGTGGACTCGCAGTCTAGCCTGTCTCATCTCAATATGGACGACCTGCGGCTTCTGCACGACTGGAATTCGATCTCAGACCATAAATTTGCAGACCACAACGCAGAAGAGTCCTGGAGACGACAGCGTGGACGAGAGATTGAACTTGGTTTGAAGCATCCATACGGTACGTCTTCGAGGTCATCGTTTCACATGGGAGTCTACTAAGTTGAGAGATGGAGAGCCGTTTGCACACGAACGATAGGGCTCCATTCTGTTGACCACGTGAGAAGCTGACAGGTTTTTCCAGTTCTGCACGTCATCTTGGCCATCTCCGCCCTCCATCTTTACTCTACACATCCAGACGAGCCGAAGCTATATGACCAGGCGATCTCCCATCACCATTCCGCGATACGACTCGCTCGACCTCACATTGCGGCTGTTTGCCCAGCCAACAGTGAAGCTGTGTTCAACTTCTCTGCATTCAACTCACTATACTCATTTGCCGAACCTCCATTGCGACCAATACGAGACGAGGAAGTCCAGGACCACGATTATCTCAATGACCTTTTCGGGACATTCAGGATGTGCCGCGGGGTTGCGGCGGTCATACGAGAGGTCATGTCTGTCCTCAAGATGACAGAACCGGGTGACGGTTCGGCATGGGCATACGATGAAGAGAGCGTACTGCCGTCATTAGCTACAAGGTATCCCCAACTGCCAGAGTTGGAGCGCTTGATCGCCGAAGAGCTCGACGCCGAGTATCAGACCTCTGCCTTGGATGCCACACAGCGACTGTTCACTGGGATAGCTTTTCTTGATACCACCGCCTGCGATCATTCATCGGCGAGCCTGATTCATCGCTGGCCCGTCGACTCCAGCGATGCCTTCTTGGAACTCTGCTTGGCCAGACACCCCATTGCGCTCGTCATAGTGGCCTACTTCGCTGTTTTCATCAGCAAGAGAACAAATCTCTGGTTCAACGAACGATGGCCGTGGTTGATCATTAATAGTGTCGACAGGGCCCTGAAAGGAAGCCGATGGGAACAGTTCATCGAGTGGCCGAGACAATACGTCGTCTCTCACTTGCTCACTTGAACGTATAAACAAACAAGCTTCAATGGATTAACTCTTCAAAGGTGGACAATCAATGACTCCTGTCGTTTCCGTCAGATCCACCAGATTCCACCAGAAAACAACCACGCTCAAAGTCTCCTCCTTTGCGACTAGCTTGCACCCTCCACCTCGCATTACTAAAATGGTTATCGATCAAGTCCCATCATCGAAATCCATTGAATCAGACACGTCAACTGTGGAACTAGCATTTCGGAAACAGTCCATGATCCACTTAGTCTCCTCTCAATGCCGAAGACCTAAAGCGAGCCACCTCCGTTTATGCAAAAGTTTGTCTTTCCCTGCCGCATGGCCGCATGTCGCAATCATGCTTATGCCAGTGAGAGCGTAGTCGCGGGATTCTATTATCTTAGAGGTTCAAGCACTTGATAGAGGCGGTATCAGTAAGTTCGATGTACTAAGTTACACGCATGTCAATACCAATGAGATACTTGTCTGACCGATCAACAAATCTTTGCATGTGCGGAGGCAGACCCTTACAGCTGCGCCACTGCAATATTAGGTTCAGGCAACGAAGTTACAGGCCGTATCTTATACGGAGCTTCGTAGTACAGCAGAAAATAAGCAGAATTGGGACCTCAGCGTAAGACTTCACGTCACCACGTGTCATGTTTGGTAGAGTAAATGGCCGTGGTAGTAGGCCATGACTTGAACTTATAACTGATCCAGGAGTCCTCTTACGATTTCCCCTTCGTCTTATCACCGCTATTCATCTATCTAGGTGATATCTTTCTAACAACCATGTTTCTCAAATCTCTTGCAATTCTGGCGCTCGGCGCATCTTTGCTGGAGACCATCCTGGCTTCTGAGATCCAGGATCCTTGCAAATGCGTAAGTCAAACATGAGCATGATATGGCGCATTTGATCCCAGTTGCTGATACTGATCGATCGATAGCTTCCCACTGACGACTGTTGGCCATCGAACGATACCTGGGACAAACTCAACAGCACGATCGACGGGCGTCTTATCCGCGGCAAACCACCGGCCTCAGTCTGCTACCCTGGAGAGCCAAACTACGACTCCAAAGCCTGCCAACAAGTCATCAAGTCGTGGACCTCGACAGCTTGGCGCGCAAATGACCCTGTCAGCACCAACGAGCCGGGCCTCGATGGCTGCTTCCCGATCTACCCAAACGGCACAAGCATCTACGGCGACTCATCTGCCGGCAGCAAGGGCTGCAACTCGAAAGACATTCCGGCTTTCGTTGTCAATGCGACCAGCGAGAGTCACGTCGCCGCAGGGATAAACTTTGCTCGCAAGCATGCTCTGCTCCTGAACGTCAAGAACACTGGCCATGGGCGTAGCTCGATCGCAGGTAGTCTCTCCATCTGGACTCACCACTTCAGAGGAAAGGCTTTCCACGAAAACTTCGTACCGCATGGATACAGCGGCGCCGCCAACGTCTCCTACATGGCCCTCACGCTCGGATCCGGTATCATGGACGGCGAAGCATTCGAGTTCGCCGCTGAGCACAATGCAGTAGTCGTCGGTGGGACAGACTCAACCGTCGGTCTAGTAGGCTGGGGCGGCGCCGGCGGCCATGGCTACCTGACTGGAGCCTACGGCATGGGAGCCGACAACTTCCTCGAAGCAACGATCGTGCTGTCCAACGGCGAAACCATCATCGCAAACGAGTACCAGAACGAAGACGTCTTTTGGGCGATCCGCGGCGGTGGAGCTGGTACCTGGGGAGTCATCACATCCGTCACCGTCAAAGCGTACCCGATGCCCAACACGACGTTCGTGTCGGTTTCTCTGTCAGCGCGTAACGGCACCACCGCCAAGCAGTGGTACAAAGAAGTTGCGCACGTCTTCGCCGACTACCCGCGCTTGAGAAACCTTGGTCTTTCTGGATACATCACGCTCTCCGGCCCTCCTCTCATGATGACGAATGCGCTTTTCGGCTACGACATGTCCGCTGAAGCCATCCAGGATGTCCTCAAGCCGTTGACTGCATGGCTCGAGAGCCGCAACTCGTCCGTAGAAGCTTCTTCTCAGGTGATGCCGGTTGGGAAGTGGATCGACTTCTACCACTTGTTCAATCTCACCCAGAGTGCCGGCGGAGGAGAGAACAAGGTGTCTGCGTCACGTCTGCTGCCGGCTAAGTCGTTGGTGGATTTGGATGCCGTGGTGGACATGCTATTGAGCGCTGGTCCAGGTACTGAAAAGACTGATGTGAGTGTTACTGTCCTGTCACTTGGATGAGAATGCAAGGAGATTAACGTATATCGCAGACAACCCAGAGGTCAGGCCGTTCGATCTCCGGGACCGCAACAGGCAGTTCCGTCGCAGTCGACAACGCCCTGAACCCAGCGTGGCGCAACTCCATCATCCACTTCATTGCCAACGAAGCTTACCCTGCAGACGTCTCCCCCAATATCGCCGATGCCGTAGTGTCAGGCATGAGCGAGACCGCATACAAGCTCCGCGGGCTTGCTCCTGACTCCGGAGCATACATCAACGAGGTTAGTATCTCCCGGCAGCAAGAATCATTATCGATTACTGACACATCTTCTTCTCCAGCGTGGATCCTTCGTTCCGGACTTCCAGAAGACTCTGTACGGCGACCACTACTCCCGTCTTCTCGCGACGAAGCACAAGATCGATCCCGAGAGCGTACAGTGGTGCGAGTTCTGCGTTGGAAGCGATGAGTGGTATGAGAGAGAGGATGGGAGGTTCTGTAAGAAGAGCTGGGCTTGAGTATATGGAAAATTCCAGTCATCTACAATTTAGCATTTGCGTGTCTAAGCCGCTGCGATGTACAACATACTCCTACATGTAGCTAGATCAGTCGTTCTATCTCCTTCATAATCCATGGACTGGAAGCAACTCACTATTTGAACTTATGGCAGTCAAGCGGAGACAGCCTCTGAAACCTCATCCTTGGCGTCTTTCAGCTCGAAGACTACGCCTTCAGTCTTGCCATAATGCTTCACGATCCTGTTCGCCGAGTCCATCCAATCATAGTCAGACCTCTTCTCTTCTTCCAGTCCCAGTACCAACACTGTGCCTTCACGCACATACATAGGCAGTGTCGTGAAATCGTGCGTCTGCTTGACCCACTTCGGCCCAGAGATCGTCTCCGCATCGGCCCAGAAACTCGTCCAGGTACCTTCAGGAAGATAGAACTCCACCTCTCCAGTCTCGCAAAACACAGGCGCAACGAGGATCGACGAGCCAAGCATGAACTGGGCATCGCAGGTCCACGCCGTACGGTCCTCAGGGAACTCGAGCGCCATAGCGCGGACGCTTGTCGGCCAACCATTCTCGATCGCCCTCATCGCTTCGCTGTACAGGTACGGCATGAGCCTGCACTTCAGCTGGGTGAACTTGCGGAGCACAGCACTGCAGCCTTGGTCGGACTTGTCGTCATCATCGATCAGCCATGGCACGCGGTACGAGTTACTGCCGTGCAAGCGCGAGTGGGAGCACAGGAGGCCAAACTGCACCCAACGCTTGTAGATAGCGGCATTCGGGCGACCCTCGAAGCCGCCGATGTCGACACTCCAGAAGGAGAAGCCGCTCATGCCCAGTGAGAGACCGCCGCGGAGGGACTCGGCCATGGCTTCGAAGGTGCTTTCGCAGTCGCCGCCCCAGTGAACGGGGAAGCGTTGGCCGCCTGCACATGCGGA
>Ga0265797_10000804_pt1 | contig 57099 bp, 63 predicted proteins | sample P2T30metagenome_FD_192433 | JGI IMG/M metagenome (GOLD analysis project Ga0265797, IMG submission 192433) | Plant litter microbial communities from East Loma Ridge, Irvine, California - P2 T30 | ecosystem: Environmental > Terrestrial > Plant litter > Unclassified | place: USA: California...
AGATTACTACTCTCTAAAAGGCTAATAAGACTATATATATTTGGAGAAAGAGGACTAGGAAGACTCTAGTATTAGATACTGTCTTATTAGTTAGTAAGGTATAGGCTATAGGTAGTTATAAGAAGGTTAAAGCTGAAATAAGAGAAGAGATACTAAGATTAAAGAAGAGGACATTAAGGTGTAGTAAGTATAGTTAAGAAAGGTTATACCTATAGAACTTATAGGATTTGAGAATAGATACTTCTATATGATATGTATGAATCTCAAGTCAATTAGAGCAATATTTGGTATATTATCTAATTTATAAGGCTGTTAATCCTGAGTTTTTGGTCTATGCCCTCGTTTGGTCCACGCCCCCGTGCCCCACGTTAACTTAAATTCTGGCCGTTTCTATGTACATAAGTTACCTCCATGCCCGTTCACTACATGTATTTTACAAAACATGGAACTTCCCTGATGAGCCGTTAATTTTTGGCCGTGACCGTCCCCACAGAAGCTTTCTTTTTCCAGTTTGAGTTAATGTATTTTACGATGCGACCTTTACCTCTCATACGTAAAATGCCCGTTGTCGGCCTAGCACTTCCTCGCGCATTCGCCGCGATGACTACTCAGCAACCTCCATCGACATTTACACTCAACAAAGGCATTTTCAACGAAACCCTGTATTCCCGGATCCGTACATTCTGGTTCACAGATCTGCCTCCGGGTTTCACAGGTGCCAACCCTGCTACTCTCAAACGATGGTGGGGCATGAACGCCTCCCAATCCGAGAAACAACAGTTCGATGCGTCTTGCAGCGAAGAGTTTCTACCAGCTATCAAAGCACTCGGTCCCGAGTGTCTACACCTACCAACATTTGAATCGAACGAGGCAGAACGAGCCTCTGCCTCCACCATTGCAAGCCCTCTCCTAGCCGAAGTGCAGGCCGCAAACGAGCGCTCTGCTCAGCAAGCAGCAGACACACTGCTTAGCCTCGTGATACTCCTCGACCAGCTGCCGCGCAACATTTTCCGCTCACAATCGACTTTACCGCTCGTTTACAATCACTACGACCGCCTCGCCCACGCCCTCGTCCGCAGTAGCATGTCTATCACTCCCAACCCGGTGGCATTACCGGATTACGTGAAGCGCCCGGCGATCCAGTCCTGGATCCTCATGCCTCTCTTGCACTCTGAGGATTTAAGTAGTCACGACCTTTGGGACTCCTTGGCGGCGGACATGGATGCTATGGTGCCTAGTGGTGATGAAAGTGGGAAAATGTATGTAGAGCAGGGACGGAAGGCATGGGAGATGCATGTGGATCCTATCGGGAAATTTGGACGCTATCCGCACCGTAATGCTTGCTTAGGAAGAGAGAGTTCCGCGGAAGAGAAGGAGTGGCTGAGTAAGGGGGAGACCTTTGGAGTCTCGCAGCGAAAAGATGAGCTGTGAAGGCATGAATTGTGAACACGTGATTATTGTGTACTCCTTGTGTTCTTTGGCAGTGTTCGTGTATCCATACCTGATATTTTTTTCTTTTTTGAGCAATGAAGGGTGGATTTCTCCAACGCCGTCTTCACTCTCTGGGGTTATTCACTCATTGGTCATACTTACAGAGTGCAACCACAACTGCATCACGCGTGACGTGAAGTGAAGTATGGAACACAGAGGACCTCAAGGGACCAGCCCCTCGGCCCGTCTGCCTGCCTGCATGTGGCCAAAGCTCAGATCATCCTCCCCTTGTCGCGCGCTTTCGTTCGCGCCAGACAACACTGCTCCCCACCCAGAACCACCACCTCCTCAACCACGACACCACAATTCATCTGCAACGTGCTCTCCTCATCAACTGCACGCCATTCTCCAACTGCCACTCTTGCGCGCGCGTAATCTTACGACCGTGCCTTTTCTGACTCCGGTCACTGCCACTGCCACCTCGCCGCATCACCTCTCGAAAGCATCGGAGACTACCTTTGCTCGCTACAACTCATCAGTATTGCCACGCGATCACGTCTGCCTCATCAACAAGCCAATTCACTCATCACCAACTACACACCGCCACCATGTCTGGACAAGGAAAACTCGACCAGTCTCTCGACGAGATCATGAAGGACACCAAGCCCGCCCGCGCCGGTCGCGGTCGTGTTCCTCGCCGTGCGGCCGCCGTCAAGTCTGCCGCCGCCACCGCTGCGCCAGCCGGCGGTATCGCCAAGAAGACCAGGGCTCCTAAAGGACCTAAGGGTGTAGCACCTGTCGCCGCGGCCATCCCTGTCAACGGCGAGAGCAAGATCATCGTCAGCGGTCTTGTAAGTCATACCACTTCTGATCACTATTTGACGTGACGCAAGGCTAACACTACCACAGCCTGAGGATGTGAACGAACAGCAGATCAAGGTATGTTAACCGGAACGGATGAGCAACATGCGATTTCCAACGACATTTGTCGATCGTACCTACCTTCTCGCGCGGTTCAACGCGTAGCCTTTCGAGGACGAGGCTTTCGCTCGCGCATTTCTGAAGCCCTTTGTGGCCTGAAATAGGACCTCTGCTCAATATGATACACAACCGCTGGCCGCAGCGTGCCCGTCATGAGCAGTCAGCGTACCCGAAATACCTCCTGCAAGAGACCAGAACTGCCCGTGGCTGGCACCCACAACAGCGCGTTCTTGGTGCAGTGAGACTTGAAGAGCATGAACGACCAGTGAGCAGACCAGCACAAGCGCAGCGTAATTGGTACACCTTGGGATTCTGGATACAGCCTCGTCACCAGTACGACGTCATTGCACGCATCTCAGATGTACACACACACTCAATCGCGAGCTGTGGATGCCCGAAGGCCAAAGCTCGATGATTGTACGATGGACAATGTTATGCGCGGACCGCGGACCCGCGGTGATTCGCGAGGACCGCGTCCAATATCGGCGAATGCAGCAACTTCAGCGAATATCGAGACGAAGTGGACTTTGACACACATACGAGAGGATTTAACGGCTTGCTTGCGCTGCTGTCTGCTCACTAACTGTTGCCTCTGCCTTCCTCTTGCACGCCGTACTTCTGGACACGACCGGTTCGATGGTTCATCTTGCGACTCAACGGGGCTACGCGACGTCGATTTCTGCGAACGGGCTTGAGGCCATACCTGACAAAATTGGACTAACACGGAACTTGTTCAGGATTACTTCAGCAAATCCGTAGGACCGGTGAAGAAGGTCATGCTCACCTACGGCCCGACTGGTCGCAGCCGTGGCACCGCCACCATCATCTTCTCTAAGGCAGGAAGCGCCGCTCAGGCCGCACGCGAGCTGAACGGCGTGAAGGTCGACAACCGCGCTATGAAGGTTCGTCATGCTCTTCATCAATTGAATACTGGTCCAATCACTGACAGCACACAGATCGAGGTTGTCGTCGGCGCTACTAGTGTCCCTGCAGCCAAGAGCCTGGGAGACCGCATCGCGTAAGTCAAGCCAAAGGAATGGAGACAAACAGAGACAGTCCTGACACCGTCACAGCAAGCCCAAGACCGCCGCACAGGAGAAGGCCAAGGGCGCAGCTGCGAAGGGAGCGAAGGGAGGCCCTAACGGCGCCGCTGGTACTGCGAAGGCAGGTGCCAACAAGAAGAAGGCTGGACGCGCGGGAAAGCCGAAGCCGAAGACCACCGAGGAGCTGGATGCCGAAATGCAGGACTACTTCGGAAGCAACGAGACCAACGGCGCCGTCCCTGCCGCCAACGCTGCTCCCCAGGCTGCCCCGGCCGCCAACGATGACGCCAACATGGACGAGATCTCTTAGATTGGAGGCAACATCGAGGTGTGAATAACCATTATCCGAAAGAAGCTCAGAAGACGCGAGCTGCGCGGCGGACGCGACAGCAAATTGGCCTGCACCAAAGGCTTTTTCTCTTTTCATCTTCTTTGGTCGGCGTGTATGTATACCACACAACAGAATGCGATGCGATGGAATTGGAGCGTGGGCAATGGCGTAGGCAAGGGCAGGAATCTTGCGAAGAATTGCATTTGGCGCGTGTACGAGCAAGCTGTTGTTCGACTGAACAAAGTCAAGGCACCAAACAAATGCACATCTTTTCACGGCAATCACACAACACCCCGCATCCCACAAGACCACTTGATTTTGGTACATCAACGGCGGCGGGCGTGGCCATCATTGGCTTTCACTCGCCGGTTTGTTGTCGCCATGGCGAATCTCACCACCCCGACCCTGTCTAGACCTAATCATCGCCTTGTCACCAGCGGACACCATCAACTCAATACTAATGCGGCTCGTCCTCGTGCATCTTCATCTCACCAAACCACCGCAGCTGTTCAGAACCCAACATCCGGCTGGCCCGCATGCTCTCGGGCCTAAGGATCGGAGGCGACCACGCCACCGAACGGTCTCGAATGACCCCGGTTTGCGCACTGTGAGCTGCCTAGGTACCTACGGCGTCCACAAGCAATCCATGACCTCTCGGCTTCCACATGCACGGTAAAGATAGGGACAAGCAAAGCGAAGCAAGGCAAAGCAAATCAATCAATGATGAACTGCAGTTGCAGGCATTCGCAACGGGCATTGTCGGGCAGGGCTCGGCTTACTAGTTGAAAAAGTAACGATCGAGGTGTCCCATTTGTCATCTGGAGGTGATCTTCATCATGGATGCGTTCCAGAAGCATTGCGTCTGGTAGCACGAGTTGCCCAGCCCAGGCTCGATCACTAAACGGTCACCTGCTCAAACGAGTAATATAGCCTTCGGGCTTTGGAGGTTTGTTTCGCGGGGACGACTTCAGGGACGACTTCAGGGTTTGAGTGAGTGCAGTGGCCATTGCTAAGCAGACTAGCTCTCGTGGGACAAATCATCTAGGACAGATTGCCACCAGCTTCGCCCAGACCTGTCCCAATTTCCTCGTCCTCCAAGAGACTAGCACATGTGTCTCGGTGTTCTATAGCCCGGTCCGGAGACAAGAACCCCACACGTTCCCCACCATCCGCACATCATAGCGTCTGCGCACTGTTGTGTTGCGATGTCGTCGTCGTATGTGCATGAACAAGGGTGTTTATGCGTACGTTGCATTGGAGCTTGTCATGTCGGTCCAGACCAGGCAAATGGTATTATAATGTTGTCTCCGGATATGGACGAACGGATATAGGCCAGCTAGAACAGACAGAGAGGAGAGGAGGGATGAGATGAGGAGTGCAAGACTCAAGACTCGAGCTTTCCCCGCACGGCTCGAGACATTATTCCAACGTGCGTAGCTCTAGTTGGCAACAACACACGCCTTGCGCCGTCGCCATCCCCATGTCCGAGGTCTATTCGCGAATCACAGGCGCGCGGCTCTAGCTCTGCCGCTCCCCTACCACCATCATCTAACGAGGTAGGGAATGTGTCAAGTGGAGTCGACGACTAATACTGCATTATGTATTCTGGTGGAGAGCAGTGGTCCCGGTGGGCCGTGACATCGAGGTGCATCCCTCATCTGTACTTAACCCCGCCATCTGCTCATGTACCATCACTTTTCCTCTCTTCTCTTCCTTCAGAAGACACCGTTGTGCCATCAAACACACCGTCAGAAGTCTCAAATCTGCCACAGTAACAGCCTAATACAATAACACTCACCATGTCTGTCTCCGTTCAGCTCGAGACGCCGCACTCCGGCAAATACACCCAGCCGACTGGTCTGTAAGTCAACTCCTCCCAACCATTGGATCGCCACCGATCAGATCACCGCGATCATTGGGATCGAAGCGCATCCCTTCCCATTCACCACCCAGACACTGACCTCCATTCCCAGCTTCATCAACAACGAGTTCGTCAAAGGCACCGATGGCAAGACCTTCGATGTCATCAACCCCTCAGACGAGAGCGTCATCACCCAGGTCCACGAAGCCACTGAGAAGGATGTCGACATTGCCGTCGCCGCTGCACGCAAGGCCTTCAACGGTCCGTGGAGGAGAGAAACCCCAGAGAACCGCGGCAAGCTGCTCGTGAAGCTCGCAGACCTGTTCGAGAAGAACCTTGACTTGCTTGCTTCCGTCGAATCGCTTGACAACGGCAAGGCCATCTCCATGGCCAAGGTCGACATCAGCATGTGCGTAGGCTGCTTGAGGTACTACGGTGGATGGGCAGACAAGATCGAGGGCAAGGTCGTCGATACCACCCCTGACACTTTCAACTACATCAAGAAGGAGCCCATTGGTGGTATGTATCGACTTTTGATTCGTCTGGGCTGTTATTTGCAGCTTCGACATCGCAGCTTTCCTTTCCGACCAACCGCTGACAAACTCCTACAGTCTGCGCTCAGATCATTCCCTGGAACTTCCCTCTGCTCATGTGGGCATGGAAGATTGGCCCGGCCGTTGCTTGCGGTAACACAGTCGTTCTGAAGACCGCCGAGCAGACTCCTCTGGGTGGTCTCGTCGCTGCCACACTCATCAAGGAAGCTGGCTTCCCTCCCGGTGTCGTCAACATCATCTCTGGTTTCGGTAAGGTTGCCGGTGCCGCTCTCTCTTCCCACATGGACGTCGACAAGATTGCTTTCACCGGCTCCACTGTCGTCGGTCGCACAATCCTCAAGGCTGCCGCCTCATCCAACTTGAAGAAGGTCACTCTTGAGCTCGGCGGCAAGTCACCCAACATCGTCTTCGAAGACGCTGACATTGACAACGCTATCTCTTGGGTCAACTTTGGTATCTTCTTCAACCACGGCCAGTGCTGCTGTGCCGGATCTCGTGTCTACGTCCAAGAGAGCATCTACGACAAGTTCGTCCAGAAGTTCAAGGAGCGCGCACAGAAGAACGTTGTTGGCGACCCCTTCTCCGCCGACACTTTCCAGGGCCCTCAGGTTTCCAAGCTCCAGTTCGACCGCATCATGGAGTAAGTTTGCCCAGTCAATATACAACCGAGCGATCGTCATGGTCAGGATTGTCTAACAAAATCTTTTGCAGGTACATTCAAGCGGGCAAGGATGCCGGTGCCACCGTCGAGACTGGCGGCAAGCGCAAGGGTGATAAGGGTTACTTCATCGAGCCTACGATCTTCTCCAACGTCACAGAAGACATGAAGATTGTGCAAGAAGAGATCTTCGGCCCGGTCTGCTCGATCGCCAAGTTCAAGACCAAGGAGGATGCCATCAAGCTCGGCAACGACACTTCCTACGGTCTCGCCGCCGCTGTCCACACCAAGAACCTCAACACCGCCATCGAGGTCTCCAACGCCCTGCGCGCCGGTACCGTCTGGGTCAACACCTACAACACTCTGCACCACCAGATGCCCTTCGGTGGTTACAAGGAGTCTGGTATTGGTCGCGAGCTTGGCGAGGATGCTCTGGCCAACTACACTCAGACCAAGTCTGTCAGCATCCGTCTGGGTGACGCTCTCTTCGGTTAGAAGATGTATTGTGTGGATTCGGGTACTGTCCGATGTAATTACGTACGATGTTATGAATGCAAATTGAGCAATTCCAGAATATTTGAAAATCGCCTTACTCGTGATTATTGTGCTGCCGCCGTCTTGAATATTCGAAGTTGTCAAATGTCAGTATCTCAATCATCGACATCACTTCGGCCAGGCTTTGTATGCTAAGTTCTCTTGCATGTTGTCGAGAAGTAGTCGTAGTTCACAGACGAACATTCAGAACTTAGAATATTGCAGTGATGTGTGATGGATGAGCGTGATGTCTGACTTTGAGCGTCTTCACAAGCACCGTCTCGTCAAACCTTCCCATCCAAACTACTACCACCCCACGCTCCACTACTGCCGGCCAAGGGCCTTACCATCTATCACTTACCCTCGACTCACTCACAACCTCTCATACAAACGCCCGCTCGGCAACCACTAGACACTGGCATCGGGGTGCACCATACCCGCCATAATGCCACCCAAGGTCCTCCAAAAGAACAAGGACAACTCCAACACTCCCAAGGACAGCAACAACTCCAACAAAAACTCCAACAACCATAATCACAACCACAATCCCTTACCCTCCGCCCGCAATGCTCCCAAACCTCCGACAACCCGTCTGAAACTCGAAATCCGCCGCCTGCCTCCAGGTCTGACTCTCAGCGAATTCGAAGAAACTCTTGGCGAAGAATGGAAGCCTGGCAAAGGCCGCGTCGACTGGCGCGAGTTCAGGCAAGGGAAGGTCTCTGGTAGCCGGAATGCTTCTTCCACCATGGGAGGCAGCGGCAAAATGCCTGAGCTCGGCAGGTGTTATGTGCACGTGATGAAAGAGGAGTACGTCGCGGAGTTTGAGAGGAGGTTTCTGGGTGTTGTCTTCCGCGATGTGGCAGGGACGTGGAAGTCGGGAGTCAACAACAGCAACAATGGCGGTGGGAGCGGAAGTGGTAATCCGGCGTTTCTGGCGCCCATGTTAGGTTTCGCTATGAATCAGCGCGTGCCGTTGGTTCAGGGCAAGCAGCGCGCTGCTAGACCGGACAATCGCCAGGGCACGATTGATCAGGATGCGGAGTATATGGCTTTCTTGGAGGCGGAGACACAGCCTATTCCTAAAGCGGCGGCGATTGATAGCGCGGCTGCTAGTGGGGAAAAGAAAGACGAAGATGGCGCTGGTGCTGGAGGTAAAACTAAAGTCAAGAGCACGCCCTTGATCGAGGATTTGAGGGAGCGCAAAGCGAACAAGGCCAAGGCTGCGGCGAGCAAGGCTGAAAAGACCGATAAGAAGGGGAAGGGTGATGCTAAAGGCGAGGAGAGCACTGGTACTGCTGCTGCGAATCCTTCTGGAGGCAAGAAGGGCGACAAGGGCAAGGCCGACCAGGCTGCCAAGGAGCCTGCAAAGGGTGCGAACAAACAGGCTGCCGGGAAACACGGGCAAAACAACGCTTCCGCAAATGCAACATCGCAACAGAAGACCGCGCAAACTCCTGCTAAGGGCAGACGTGGAGCTGGTAATCAAAATGCGAAAACTGCCGCGGCGCCGGCTGCTGCACAGCCTCAACCGCAACCGCAAGCTACTCCTGCTGGTCCAGCAGCACAACGTGGACAAAGGCAGAGAGGCAATGCCGAAGGCATCAAGAAAATGCTGCAGAAAGATCTCGGAATCAAACCAAAAGCTGCAGCTGCAGCGAATCAATCAGCGACAGCATCTGCGTCGCTATCACCTTCTCCCAGCAACCAACAAACACCGACACAATCGAAGAACTCCTCTCCAGCCCAGACGCCCAAACAACAGCAGCAGCAATCATCTTCGTCAACAGCATCAGCAACTTCCAACTCCGGCCCGCCAAAGGCTTACCTCAAACATGCAAATCCGAGCCAAGGTATGACCGAGATTCTTATCCAGCAAGCTCTGGCCCAATTTGGCGAAATGAACAATGTGACGATCGATCCAAGGAAAGGCACGGCCATTGCAGTCTTCAAAACGCAGGAAGGCTTGAAGAAAGCCGTTGAAGCGAAGAAAGTCCCTGTGGCGAAAGGAGCGGTTGAAGTCATCGAGTTCAAGGACAGGGGTGGCAGTTCTGGTGGTGGGAATAACAACAGCGGCGGCGGAGGTGGAGGTGGAGGAGGTCGGGGTGGGTTTAGGAATAGGGGAGGTGGACGGAGTGGCAGGGGCGGCAACGCCAACAATAACAACAACAATTCCGGAAGTGCCAATTCCAGCAAAGGCGGCGGTGCACAGGCAGCAGCTGCTGGCGGCGGATGAGTCCTTGAGAATTGACCGGCTGAGTTGACCCGAAAAATGCCCATCTTGACCACTCGATGGCAATGAGCGAGTTACGACTGACGGCGAAGACAAAGAGCAAGATTGAAGACGAACGAGCAACGTCGCTGAGTGTATCAAGGTGCTCCTTGCCTTGCTCGCCTTGCTCGTTCGGAAAAGAGCTTCGACGCTTTCGCTGATGTACCGGTCTCAAGAAATATCGATCTCGACCGCTCGCCTGGTCAATTCCTTCAACAGAAGAGTTGAAGGTCATTCAGCCCTGAGACGGCGACCAGTGCATCAACTTTCTACATCGGCAAGCTCCATGGAAACGACGGGGAGCGATTGCCTGCCATGTCTTGCACACTAGCTGCGAGACAGTGGAACCAGACTGCGCATGTACACATTTTGGTACAGCTGAGCACGTACAAACAAGAAGTCTGGCCTAAAACCTTGAGTACTTCTTCTACTCTATCGGGTATACTCTATACAAGGGCCAATAGTAGTTTATATCTCATCGATAGACATCACCCCGGCCCTACCGAACCTCAATTCCAAACTTCTCGTAAGGGAAGCCCTCCAATGTCGTCAACAGCACCGCCCATCCATCCCCAATCTTTCCAACCGCCACGTCACTGCCCTCTTCTCCCTTGTGCTCCCCCATCAATCCAGCCAAAACCTGCTCTTCCCTTCCTGCATACTCCTGCAAGAGTCCAGGGTGCGGACACCAAACAACCTGCATGCCGGCCCTCCTTCCAGCCTCCACGCCAGGCACCGAATCCTCAAAAACCAAACACTCCGCCGGCTTGATATCCGTCTCCTCGCCCATCTTCCGCCTACGTGCGTTGATAGTCTCCAAAGCCAACAAGTAAATATCCGGCGCAGGCTTTCCCCTACCCTTCGGGATCCGCTCATCGTCTCCCAAAACCCTATTCTCCAGCCTGAAAGGCTCAAACAGCTTTTGCAGGTGCCCCGTCTTCAACTCGAAATTCGCCCGATGCGAAGACGTTGCAAGGGCCAACTCGGTCTTTCCCGCTTCCTGCGCGGCGTCTAGCTTCCGCAACAAGTCCTCAACACCGGGCAGAGGAGCGGTCGAGGGGAAGTATTTGCGTTGGAGGGCCGAGTTCTTTTCTTGGAATTCGGCGGGTGTGCAGGGCAATTGGGCCCAGGCGTGGAATATTGCGGAGGCAGAGGGACCGGGACGGCCTTGGAGTTGGGCTTTGATGGACCAGGGGAGGGGTGGGCGGCTGTATTCGGCTAGGATCTCGTTTGTGCAGATTGTGTAGAGGTCTTCGCTGTCGAGCAGCAGGCCGTCCATGTCGAAGAGGCAGGCGCGGATTGGAGGCGGCATTTTTAGTGTGGGTTGGTTGGGTTGCTTTGGAGATTGTTGGTGTTCGATATGTTCCGGGGTTGGGTATCTTCTCAGTGTTGAATGTTATTGAGGAAGAAGAGACTTGAGTCAGAACATTTCAATGAGGACGCCAGGTCACAGGGTGGGATGGTGGTTTAAGTTTTGGCGGGGTACATTCTGGAGATGGCGGAGGAGATTCAGGGCCGTGCAGAGCATTGCAAATACAACATTCGATTCTCATGGAATCGACACAAAGTTAGCGGTCAAACGGTCAAGTCTTCAAGAAAGAAAGCTTATGGCATATCTGCTAAAGCGCTTCTGAGACGAACGGAGAAGTCAACCTCCACAAGTCCAATCTTGGAAAACAAGACCTCCGAATTGTCGACGAAACCTCAATCAGCGCAGACCAAGAAGGGAAATCTCAGATCTAAGTCGTCCAATCAATCTGTCAATTAGACGATATGATGTGTGAAATGACTAGTGAACCGACCGATCAATCGAACGACTCGGTTTTCACAAAATGAGGATTTAGGCTAGCAAGATGGAAGGGGTGACTAGAAATGGAGGGCTACTCAATGGATAAGAATCACGAAGTCCAAGATGAACATACAACGACTATCTTCCCCTCACATGCAGCAGCGTTACACGACACCACGTGAATGCCATAAACCGCGTGCCACCGGGATGTATTGTGTATGAACGAACCCTCACTTTTTGCCCATCTCAGTAGCATCGACCTAGACAATCAACACATCAATCCTGATCAGCAATTAATCGGCTATCGCGGCCCACCACTCAACTACATGCTAGTACCGCGGTACCTACAGTACTCAATGCACTCCAATTCTTCGGTTGAACCCTATACATGCGCAAAGCAAGTGTGCTGATTGGGCGCCGGCCTCCAGCCAATCGAAAGCCAGGAAACGTGCACTGGCTTCGTACAAGTCTTCTCGCTCGTCTCACAAACATATGATTGTTGTGGATAATCGTATTTTTGAACAGTCACCATGTTCTCGTGCAGACTCGTCTATCTCGGTGATTCGTCCGGGAATGGCTGGTGGAAGACTGGGTGGGTCTGCAGCATTGTCGTGACTGCTGTATGTATATATAATATACATGAATGGTAGCGGGGCTTGCGTTTCTCCATTCCTGCAGTTCAGTCCAATCAAACCCACCTTCGTTGCATTCTTCACCTTTGCTTGAAGCAAACGAAAGCGGAAAGACGAGACTTCGCTTCCAACATCTTGAATCGCTTTGCTGTACTGCTACAGTGATCCATTGGACTGAGAAAACTTACCTCTACACGAATACCGACGACCGACAACCGACATCGAACTCAACAATGAACACAACATCCATCCTCCTCACGGGCCGTCCAGTCGCCGCTCTCACCATGACATCAAACAAATCCTGTTCACCAAGGAAACCCACTCTTCTCTCCCCCTCCTGCCCAACATCAGCAAAATCAGCAACTCCAACCCCACCCAATACTCCCACCTCAAGCCCCATCCTCCGACCACGCCACCTCCGCCGAGTCTCCAGCGATTCGACAGGTTGGTACCTCGACGACGACACGCCTTCCCTGCAAGAATTCGAAGCGCGGGCGCAGACACTGATCAAGCGACTGGAGAAATTCGCGAACCGATGCGCAACAAACGCCGTCATGGGATTGATGAGCCCTGCCGCAGTCGTCTTGATCGTGTTCAATCCAATCATGCTGGTTTTGACAGCTCTGTTGATTTTCGCGATGCTGGGAGGCTGGAGTTGAACTTTCATTGCAACAAAACAAATCACCTGGACGAAAAGAAGAAGGCATTCCCTTCGCGATCCTTCTTCCCGCCATCGGTGTAATCCTTCGCCGGGTCGAAGTCTGCCCATACGCTCATGGGGTAGATGTGCTTGTTCTTCTCGTACCATCTGCGGTCAACAACTTTGAGCAGATTCGGGTCGCGCTCGAAGCCCTCGAGCTCGGAATCTGGGATAGAGGCGGGTTGGTCTTTGAGTTGGTCGGCGGTTAGGAGGCCGCTGGCAGTTTCAGGCGGTTGTTCTGGCAGGGAGCCGTCGGCGGCTGGGATCAGATGCGCGGGCGTAGCTGCTGTGGGCTCGGAGGAGAAAGGGAAAAGAATTCCGTTGTAGCCGGCGCATTTATTAAGGATGAGCGTGTGGAAGTCAAGGTGCTGTGAAAGAGTTTGTTAGCTTTCTTCGCGTATACATGAGTACGATCATCATCACAGCTTCGTCTTCAGATGCAAGGGAGAACGGAAGAAAGACAACTCACATGCGGCACCATCATCTCTCCAACCACCACCATCAAGTCATCCACGCCAATCCTCGCCCATTCCCTCCTTCTGCCACCCACGCCCGCTGGGCCTTCTCCCCTCTCGCCCAACTCGATTCCTATCTTTCTCGCTCGCTCTAGGAAGAGCCACAAGAAATCGCCTTTCTTCAATCGCACCTTTCCTCCAGCCAACACTTTTGCTTCAAAAAAGACAAAAGGCAGGACGAATTCAGTATTGCGCACCGCTTCGTTCGTTGCAAGGTATTGTTTCCGGAACGCTTCTTTCAGAAAAGCTTCCCTAGCAAGAGCCGATTTCGTCTGCGCTTTGGCTTGTACTGCTACTGAGCTGGAAGGCTTCAAACGCTTTTTGACGAGCGATGGTGTCGAACCGCCGTCTTCTTCTCCATCGTCCTGTGTGGTTGTCGTTATTGAAGGCGTCTTCTTTGGTTTGACGCTTGGTACTTTCGCTTCTCCATTGCTTTGGCCTTGTCCTATTGCTTCTTCTTCCTCGTCGTCGCCGAACGACAGTCCAATCTTCTTCACTCCCTTCTTCCGTTTTTTGAAACCGTCCGGTTTGGGCGTCTGCTCTCTGTACTTGGTCCGTCAGTCTCCGTATGCAGGATATGATAATTGAGCTGGATCATGACAAAACCCATGAAACGCGCGACACAGCACAAATCAATTTGGTCCACTGCGATGCGACGCGACGCGCGCGCCCAATTTAACAGCAGGAAAACACATACCGACTCGCATTCCCCGGCGTGCTCGCACCACTCGCACTGCCATTGCCACTAGCACCACCGGTCTGCTCGAGCGCTTCGGCACGTCGCTTGCGAAAATCTGACAGGTGCACCAGGCCGACTGTCTGCTCTTTGAGGAGATCTTCTGCTGTGTGGCCGGACGAGGCGAAGCGTGGTGTTGGTGTTGATGTCCCTGAAAGGGGATTGGTATCCGACATTGTCGTCGCTAAAGAGATTAGAGCTTGCACTTTCGTTAGAAGCTGTTTGATCGATAGGATTGAATGTTATGTACCTGTAGGTATCCAACAGTTTGTGAATGGTATGGAATCGGAGGTTGCGCACGGATCGCGCCCCGCAAGACGTCACGCGCCTGCATGTGAAAGTGGGAGTTGAAGTGGGAGGAGTCGACATAACAAAAACATTCCTGGACTTTCCCTTGCACATTCTCGAAGCAGTAACAATGGCACCCAATCGAGGCGAAACCCCCGATAAGCAACAAACAGAAGACGACTACCCATCCTCTGACAACGACTCCTTCAAGTCCTTCGAACCGGACTCTCCAGTCTCAACGAGAGACAATGAGACAGCAAAACAACCAAACTCGCCCGAAACAGCAGCAATAAAGCCAGCAGAGGAAAATGCTCAAGATATCAAGTCCTCCCTGCCCTCAACGACAAACCAAACACCACGACCACAACCCTCCCAACCGTCAGAGCCAGGCACCCGCTTCCCCCCAGCCGAAGAAGCATCCCTCCTCTCCTCCTCCAACGAAACCAAGACCGCAGCCAACACCCTCTTCGGCAACGGCTCCTACGAAAATGCCCTCCAGACCTACGACCGCGCCCTCTCGCTCTGTCCCAACTACCTAGACTACGAGCTCGCAGTCCTACACTCCAACATCTCAGCCTGCAACCTCAAGCTCGCGGATTGGAAAGCTGCGGCCGAAGCGGCGGGGAAAGGGATCGAGAATTCTGAGAGGTTGGAGCCGTTGCCTGTTGTGAGGGCGGCAGAGAAGGAGAAGGTTGGTGGAGCAGGGGGAGGGAAGAAGGATGGGACTGCTGCTGGACCTGGCAGCAAAGTCGAAGATGATGGACAAGTAGAGGAAGTGGATGAAGCTTTGACCGAGCGGCTGGAAAACCTCTCTCGATCCGGGCGCTCGCTGGCCGAAGTGCGCAAGTTGCAAGTCAAGATGCTCATGCGGCGGGCGAAAGCGAAGAGCGAGCTGGGCGGCTGGGCCAACCTGCAAGCTGCTGATGAGGATTATCGCGTACTACTGGCACCTGTCATGCTGCCCACGCTTTCACCGACGGATAAGCGGAGCGTGGAGACCAATGCTCGCGCGCTGGGGCCTAGATTAAATCAGGCGAAGGAGCAGGAGATGGCGGAGATGATGGGAAAGTTGAAAGGGTTGGGAAATACTTTCTTGAAGCCCTTTGGGCTGAGCACGGAGAATTTCAAGTTTGAGCAGGATGCGAAGACGGGTGGGTATAGTATGAACTTTGACCAGAATGCTGGGAAGAATTGAGGACTCGGGAAAGCACATGGTAGCATTTGTTGGGGAGACAAGTCATAAGACGAAGCTGGGACATTCGAGTGTCGAGGTTTTGTGTTGTTTCATTATGTTGCAAGTTTTTTCCGGTAGGGTGGATTCGTCTCATCTCGTGCTGTAATTTTGCTGCCCTGGGAACCCTTCTCGTGGAAATTCCTCACAAGTTGTGACCCGGTTTACCCAAACCGCACCAAGGCAGTCAGTCGTCGTGGAATTCGTCTCAGTTGTTCCTCGGCTATACGCTTTATGCGACCTCCTCGATCTTGGGCTTGTCGGCAGCAGCGCCACCCTTGGCCTCCTCGTCCTCGAGCTCGGGCATGTCGTCGTCGTCATCGTCGTCGCCCTCGTCGCCCATACCGCCCATGCCGCCCATTGCGCTCATGTCGGGCATGCCGCCCATGCCGCCGAGCTTGGAGAAGTCGATGCCGCCGAAGCCGCCCTCGCCTCCCATGCCGCCCATGCCACCCATACCACCCATGCCCTCGCCCATGCCCTGCATGCCACCCATCTTCGACATGTAGTCGTCATCCTCGGCGACCTCATCCTGCTCGTCCTCGTCCACCCACTGTAAGATTGTCAGCATGGTATTCAGGCGCAGCACGAATTTTATCCATCAAGAGAACTCACCTTGTCAAAGTCGGTCTTGAGGAAGTGCACCTTCTTGGCGTCCTTGAGCAGGCGGGGCCAGAACTCAACCTCGAGGTCCTTCTTCTGGAGCACAAACTCGACGGAGCGCGAGGTGTGGTGGGTCTTGCTCGCGCTGGGGTCGATCTCCTTGTAGAATTCGAGCTTGACGTGGTAGTTGGCCTTCTTCGACTCGGAGTAGCCGGTGAAGTCGAGGAAGCCGGGCTGGACGTCGAGCTTGATGGTTTGGGGCGAGACGTCGGGGACCATGATCGCGAGGAAGACGTGGTTCTTCTCGGCCTCGGTGGCAGAGGAGCGCTGGGCCCAAGTGACTGCGCGGGTGGTTGTTAGTATTCGTTGTTCGCATTTGCAGCGGCTTCATCTACTGTCGTAGTAGCTGTGCTCGATTTCTGCTGGGAACACGTACCTTCAGGAACCATGGCGGCAGTGCCGGCGCCGGCGATCTTTGCGTCGGTGGTGTTCTTAGGTTGCTCCATTGTGTGTGATGTGTGGTGTTGCTTGTATGCGATGATGTAGCAGAGACAGTCTGCAGTGATTATAAGTAGTGTTAGATTGCGAGGCTGGCGTTTGCTAGTGAAAGCGGTAGAAGGCGATCGAAGTCCGATCTCAATGCGTTTCTGCTGGAAGGCGGCGGGGTCAGTCGTGCTTTCCCTTTTGGGCGGAGTAAGTGATGTTGTAGTGAAATGGAGGATTACGTCTGCTTACCTTTTGATAGTAGCAGTGTGTTGTATGTGCAATATTCACGTGTCTTTCGCCTCTCGCTCCATGCCCTGTGTCTTCTTGCCCTCTCTCATTTTGAGATCGAGGGCCAAACCCCACATTTGTGATTGACGTAGACAACCCCGACCTTCGAGCGAGCGCCAACTGAGCCACTTCACATGTCCCGCCGACTGCCTAGGTAACACTACGGCAATGCGCCATCTGATCTCCCTCCTCTACCACAGCAATACCATGCACAGCAAAAGATAAACCTATCAAACATCAGCCACATCCACCATGACCGACACCGTTCGCCGTTTCTTCTACGGGCCCTCGCCCGAGGAGCAAGTCAGCCTACCCTGTCCTACCCTCCAACGCCAGCATAACTAATACCAGAACCGTTCAAACAGAAGCGCAAATGCAATCAGATCCTCCGATCCAACACACGTAAACTTGACCGCGACCTGCAAAACCTCAAAACGCTCGAGTCCAAAACGCGCAACCTGATCGTCCAGGCTTCCAAACGCGCCCAGCGCAACCCTTCGCAAGCCAAGCAGGCTTCGGCAGAAACACGCATCTTCGCACGCGAATTGCTGCGAGTGCGCAAGCAAGAACAGCGACTAGCGACTTCCAAGGCCACGCTGCAGAGCGTCGGCATGCAGGTCAATGAGGCTTTCGCCATGCGTAAAATCGAGGGTTCGATTAAGAATTCTGTCGGGATCATGAAGGATGTCAACACGCTTGTCCGGCTGCCGGAACTGACTGGAACGATGCAAGAGCTGAGCATGGAGCTGGTCAAAGCGGGGATCATCGAGGAGATGGTTGAGGATTCCCTGCCGAACAATGAGTTGTTGGAGGGCGAGGACGAGGAGGCGGAGTCGGAGGTTGACAAGGTTCTAGGCGAGGTGCTGAAGGACAAGGTGCAGGCGCCTGCTGTGCCCGTGGATCAGCCTGCGGAGCCTGCGATCGAGGAAGACTTGGATTCGGAGGAGATGATGGCGCAGATGAGAGGGCGTCTGGAAGCTTTGAAGAGTTGAACAGTTGAGGACCGCCGTTCTGGCAATTTCTGCATTTGTGCACAGGTTTGGAAAGCATGGCGTTTAGGCGTTTATTTCGACAAGATTGAGGGAGCGATCCGGAAGATCTGGACGGCGAAGCTGACTGGATCGGAGCAACAAGCATACACACTACAAGGCATGTCTTCGGATGATTTCAACACGTTCTTACTCGGGCGGTGATGGTTATGGTTGGAGGTGTCGCCGGTGATCAAATCACCGCAACGATTACGACTTAAATTCGCACATTCTCCTGATGATACCACATGCAAAAGAAGATCCCGTCTTCGTGAGGCGGTCGTTGACCGGTACAAGTCTATCAAGCCTTCAGTTGAACACTCCGCAGACAGGGACATACCTATGATCGAAATCGTGGCATCCTTTAGTCCGCGTAGCGAGACTCCAGGTCCTTACAAGAATAACGCACTCGGCAACAAAAACCAAACCAGCATTCCTGATCACTTCACTCTCAACAAGAAGACTGTTTCAGGTCTTATGCATCAAAATAGTCAACTCTCGTGGGTATCAATACGGTAAGCAGCCGACTCTAATTTATATCTATAATTTTTTGAGAGCATCCCGCATCGCATCTCAAATGGGACATCCCTTCATCCCTCATCATTACCTACTTCCGATCGACCCATGTCTGCATTCTGATACCGTAAAAAGCAGTAATCAAACACACACCACCAGCAATCAGCGCGAAAACGACACCCACAGTACACTGCCACCCAACACCCACAGCATCCACCAACGGAATCGTCGCTCCACTGGCCGCTGCCGAAAAAGCGTACTGCACAAGGTATTTCGTAGCGATAGCTTCCTGCCTCGCATGCGGCATCACTTCCGCGCAATATGTGTTCAAGCCCGCGAAAGCCGCAAGGACCGCGAGTGCGATGAAGAAAGCGAAGACGATGGGTAGAGCCAGCCCCCCGACTTTCTGGTCCAGACACCAGCCGTAGATCAGAGAAGAGACGGGCAGCACGACGAAGAGACTGATGAAACCGCTCCGCAGGCGGTCTTGGGGCAGTCGCAGGCCGTTGCGTTTCGCGATCCAATTGCGGACTGTTCGGTCGGAGAAGCGGCCGCCGATCAAAGTGCCCGCCAAGAAACCTGCCGCTGGCGAGAGGTAGAAGAGACCGGCGGTTAGAGGGGAGTCCAACCCGTACTGCGATTCTAGCACGTGGCGCGGGCTGGCCATGAGCGAGTATTGTGACCAACTGAGGAGGCCGGCGGCGAAGTCGGCGAGGAACACATTGGGGTAGCGGAAGAGGGTGAGCACTCTCCAGGGGTTGTAGATATGGGCGATCTCGGTCAATGTTGGGTTCTTGACGGTGGCTTTCTTGCCGCCTTTGCCTAGGCATAGTAGGGATAGAGCGAGACTGAAGCCGAGCATGCCGCATTGGATCCAGAGAATTACTCGCCATGTCGTGAAGGTAGTGATGACGCCTGCTACCAGAGGTCCCAGAGGTGGGCCTAGAACTGTGAATGATAAGAACAGGCCGGTGGCATTTCCTCTTTTGACCGGAGGGAAGAACTCGGCTAGGATGGCTTGTCCTGTGATGTGGAAGAAAGTGCCTTGCAAACCGCTCAGCAGACGGAAGGCTATGAATTGGGCGAGGTTGGAGGAAAAAGATGCTGCGAGAGTCCAGGCGAGGCATGCCACTATGCAGCTGTTCCAGGCATAGAGTCGTCCACAGAGAGGGACAAGAGGGCCCCAGAAAAAGTTCGAAAGACCCATGGTGACAAGAACTCCTGCGCTCGAGGCGTTGATGATCTCTGGCGTTGTGCCGAACTCTTCTGCGATTTCACTCGCCGCTGAGAACATGGATGTGCTGCTGAAGCTTGCCGTCAAGGCAGCGAAACCAGTCGCGAGTACTACCAGCCATTTGATGATAGCCGGGGCACTGTAGCCGGGGGATGATTCTTCGGGGTCGAGAACGGACGTTGCTGATGATGTTGCTGGCGTTTGCTTTTCTGCGTCGTTTGGAGTTTCCATGATCGTCAATTTTGTTTCTGTCATGCTTTGTCAAAAGATGAAAGAGATCTACATGGTGGCAATGTGCCGAAGCAATATATCGAAAAGAATACTCGGCAGGCGACTTATCTTTCGCCAGCGATGTGGGTCTTTTCTTCGGCCTATAGGTCCGGCCGGCATGAAAGACGCCGTGGGCTACAGTACATGGCTGCCCAGCTGTAGATGGATATGGCGGCATGAGCTTGGAGTAAGACGTTTGTTTGTTTGTTTCCCAATTCAAGAGAGAGACTGCTGCCGCCCTGGGCTTGCTTGAGGCTGTCCGGTCTTGTAGCGGTGAGGCGTTGTTGCAAACTCTATTCGCCGAGCCTCTTCGAAGCCATTATTATTGATTATTGAGCACTACTACGAGCCGTGGTATAGCAATTCAGAGTTCAGAGTTTAGATCGGTTAGACGGCTGCCTCGTGTGTCGTACTAGTCTAGTCGCATCACAAGATTCGAGACCCAGAGGTAGTGTACAGCAAGATCAGCGACCTTGGACGCGGTGCACCTTGTTTGATTCCCGGCAGGACCGATGTCGGTCCCTCGGCGTGGTCAGCATCTCGCCGACCGCATCTCGGCCAGTGGCCCCGTCCATCTCAGCTCTCTCTCGGTCATCGCTACTACATCGCCGTCTGACACCCTTGAAGACTCCATCTCAACAAACACATGTCAGCAACACCCGCTCGTCGTCCTATAGCGTAAGTCCCAAGGTGCCAAACGACTTCCAGATGCTAACTCCAACTCCCTCCCAAGATGCCGAGAATGCCATAAAAGAAAGGTAAAGTGCTCGGGCAATGGGCCGCCTTGCGTGGCATGTTCTCATGCAGGAGTAGAATGTTGCTATCCAGCACGCGACAAGCAAGTCAAGGTAGGCCAGAGATATCTCGACAATGTACTCGAAGAGAACAGGCGACTATCTGCCTTGATCTCCGCGGGTAATACTCCTGCTACGGCTCCCTTGCCATCAGCTGCAGTCTCGGAACACACGACACCAAGAGCTGATAACGCCGACCGAAATCCCGTGCTGGAAGATCATCCGTGGTTTATGGTTCACGAGGCCATTGATCTGCCAATATACATCAACGAGACAGCCGATGCAGCCTTCGCCACTCGGCTGCGCCAGACTGCCTCGACAAAACCAGTCAACCATCTCGCTCGTAGCCAGTATGTCGATGATGAAACTTTGAGATCTCTGTCGGAGTCTCCATCTCCACCTAGCTGGCCTAGCTCCTCTCGCCTCAAATTCCTGGTCAATACCGCTCTGGAGACCGCCTGCAAAACGTGGCACATCGTGCGGAGAAGCCGCGTTGATAGGGATGTAGAAGCCCTGTTGCAGGACCCGGACGGCTGCCATTGGCTTACAGCCAGCCGGATTTGGGCTTTGATGGCGATTGGTGACGCATTCTCTTCGAGATGCGCGCTACCGGATCAGCCCTTTCCAGGCGCCAAATACTGGGCAAGGGCTATGCGACTTGTTCACACTACGATGGAAAGGCCGCGTTTGTGTCTGGTAGAGGTGTATCTCCTACTTGTGAGTGCCTCTATCCAGTGAAATCAGCAACTGCAAACGTCCGCTAACTTCGAAAAAAGTCATTTTATGCTGCACTTATGAATCGCAGGCACACTGCTGTTCTCCTCTCCGGTCACTCACTTCGGTTGTGTCTTGTGCTAGGTTTGCACATCGAGATTAGTGATACACAACTGAAAGATCCAGCACTGCGAGAACATCGCTGTAGACTCTGGTGGACTGCGTTTCGTTTCGATCGTCTGTGGGCTGGTAGAGTCGGTATTCCTCCCTCGATCCCCGAAGAGAGCGTTGAGATTCGTCTGCCCTCCAGCCAAGGCCTACCTGTAGGCTCTGAAAACGACTTCAGAGATGCTGAGTTCCTGGCCATGGGTGTTCGACTCTCTAGGATATTATCACGCGCCGTCAACACCCTGTACGTCTGGAAACGCCAGCAGACATCTTTCTCGGAACGAGTGCAGGCCGCGGTACGGTCCCTCCGAGACTGGGCTGAAGATCTTCCTGAGCATCTGAAGTTAAAGTCGGATGCAACTCTCCCACCGCATGTGCAATATATGCACCTGTCTTTCATACAGTCTGTCATAGTCGTCACACGTCCGGTCTTGCTACACCTTTATCGACAGAGCTTGCCACGGCGGAATGATAGCTCGGCCCAAGCACCGCCATTTTCCGATCCCGCTCTCTCTTTGACGACCGCCTGCGTACGCTACGCTCGACAATCCATGGAGTTGCTGAAGCGATCTTGGGCCGACGGAAGCTTCTTGACATTCGACTACTTCCACGTCCAGTTCCTCTTCTCTTCAGCGACCATCCTCGCCATCTCGGCTCTACTCCAAGGCAACGGCTGGGCCAACGATCGCGAAGACTTCCTCATAGCCTGTTCTTTCCTACACCAGCTCGAGCAAAACGGGAACCTTGCGGCGAAGGAATTCAGCGTCCACGTCGACGCCCTGAAATCTATGCTGGTCGAAGGTATCGGCGGGGATGCGGCGGCGGAGGAACCTGCGGTCATTGAAGATCCGCCGCTTCAGGACTTTTTGGACTTTCCGGAAATTGATCTCGATTTCATGGAGACGGATGCGCAGTGGTTGGAGTTTCAGGAACTTTGCTGGCCGCCGGAGATGCAGGGTTTGGGGATGTGATGCCGCATGTAAGTCCTGCCTTCATTCAGCATTCTAGTGTAAGAATTGATAGCAACCCAATTCCACGTTTCTGTTGGCCTTTCCCGGTCCCCAGCGTGATGCTGCTGTTGTCAGATGTGGTGTCGTCTACGCGAGTGTACGAACACCTGCTGTAGGCTTGTTCGTTAGGCTACAACGCTTCGACGGGGAAATACACATGTGCCCTGGCCCATGTGGAAATGGAGAATGTAAAGAAGATGAAAAGACAAGGATGACCGGAAAGAGGGTAAGGTCATTCGTTGATTTCGATCAATAGCCATTAGCCAAAACAGAAGCGGCTCGCTCGTCGTGCGAAGGGTATCCTTTTGCCTGTCCAAAAACACCTTTCAACGCCAGAAATTCAAATGTGTTTGCTGCTCGGACTGTCCAATGCGATGTGAATAGTCCAACTAGCACGCTTGTGCTGTGTACATCTCCGCAGCTCTTCGTCGCGGCCGGTATGTATTCAGGCAAGCAATGGAGGAGCTAACGTTCAGCGCTTGGCTGGGTTCATGCCGCCGGTTGCCGGAGACCCGAATCCCTGCGCGGTAGGGTTGATAAGCATGTTCTGATAATAGTAGGTTTGATAACAACGTTGGGCGATCGTCAGAAGAATAACATGGGGTCAAGAGTCACTTACGTAGATGGTTCGGCCTTGGCGGTGCAACGCCCAGACCACGTCAGAAGTGCAAACGGTCTTGCGTTTGCACATTTCGACCACGGCGCAAATGTCGCCCAGGATGTGCGCGAGAAAAGTCTTCAGGTTGAGTCTGATCTCCTCGTAGATCGAGGCCGAGATCCGCTTGACGCCGCCACGGCGCGCAAGGCGGCGGATGGCTGGCTTGGTGATGCCCTGGATGTTGTCGCGTAGAACTTTCCTGGGAGTGACAGTGGTGTTAGTCAATCTGAGTCGTTTGTACAGGTCGTCCATGCGACGAGACACGACGCGATGTGCCAACTCACCTGTGGCGCTTGGGACCGCCCAAACCGCTCTTGCCTAGCTGTCCGAGGCCTTTGCCAGCTGGGCCAGCAAGGCCGCGGCCTCCTTTGCCGCCGATCGTCTTCCCCCTGCAGGGCGCAACGGAGCCATGGTTGCTGGAGTCAGTAGTTGATACTGGTGGATACTCTGTTATTGTTGTAGTTGTAGTTGTAGTTGTTGTTGACGTGCGTGCATGTGCAGTAGTAGTGGCAGCGCGAAGGTCGAAAAGCGGGGCGCAGCAGGTGAAGAGCTGAGCTTCAAGCGCGGCGTTTGCGCTTGAAGTGCGAGTCTTGCGACTCGATCTGACCTCACTTCACTCCTTCACCTTGCAGTCGAAGAAGGTCGTAGTGGCCTCGAGATCTTTGTTCTTCACGTTTGCAGCTCATGCACGTGGCTGCATTTAAGAAGCAGTGTCAAGACATTCTTTGCTGTATTCACGAGTGTGGCAGGAGAAATGGGAGAATTGAGAAAGTGTGACTGATTCGAACTTCATTATCGCCGACTGCAGTATTTGCTAACCGCAACACAGTGACTATCTGTCTGGAGGCAGCCATCATGTCATGCATTTCAGCTTCCGTTGTCCTCCAGATGTCGTCGTCCTCCCGGTGATCCAATGTCTACAAGTCTCGCAGTCCTCCACGGCTCGCCGCCATTCATGTCCTATCCAACCCACCCACAAGCACCCATGCATGACTCCCCAACAGCACGCAAAGCCATCAACCCATGCAGAACATATCAGCTTCGAAAGCTTGGTCGTCCACGTCCTCCTGCATCTCAGCCTTGATCTGCTCGTCTACCTGCGCCTGTATAGCGGGAGTCTCACGAGCAAGTTCGTTGCCCTGCGCTTCAACCGCAGCCTCAGATCCCTCGGTCTCGGCCTTGATCATCTTCTCCGTGTCATTCTGCTTTGTCTTCCTCCCCTTCGGCGTCTTGGATTTCTTCGCCGGAGTCTCGTCTTTGTCGCTAGAAGTGTGCTCTGCTTCTTCACCGCCGTCGCTGTCTAATGAAATGTCAGCATCGTAGCCTCATCTGATCCCATGGCACGGCATTGCTTACCTTCAAACTTCTTGCGCTTGCGAGATGGGGTGCCTTTGCTGCGGGCGGGAGCGGCAGTGGGAGAAGTGGCAGAAGCCCCACCGAGCTTGTTCTTGATGATAGCCCACTGGTCGCGAGCGTACTTCGGAGTTTTGAACTTGGCCACTTTTGCCACTTTCTCCCAATCGGTCTGTAAACAGATCACCATTAGCCACCGGGGGAATTGCACGGGAAGGCAGAGAACACACGTACATCAGCCTTTACGGCTCCGATGATCGTTTGCAGCAGAGCCAAGTGTGTATCCGAGAGGTTGATTGGCTCGCCATCAGGGATGGCAAGTAGCTTCTTTTTGACGATGGCGAATTGGTCTCGGGCGTATTTGGCGGTCGCAAAATCGGCTTTGAGCGCGATGCTGGCCCAGTCGGGTTTCTCGCTCTTGGACACCTCGAGGTAAGCCTTGAGGAGGTCTTGATGCTTGCTTCCTAGGGCGATCGGAGACATGCCTTGGTGGAGTGGTTGGTATGTTGGAAGCAAAGTTCAGATCCGGTGTAATGATGGGATGGGTTGTTTGGTCGGGTGGGCGAGGTTGGGGAGGTTGGGTGAGAGCAGAGGAGAGCAGATGTCAAGACTTGGAAGAAAGAGTCGATGTGTGGAAAGGGATCACGAGACTCGAACATGATATTATCCACTCTTTCACATGGACCTTTGCTCACCCTCGCACCTACAGCCTTTCAGTTCCGATTGCCGACTTGTCAGGCTCAGAAGTGTGACTTCACTTCTGTCAAGAAGTGCCGTCAGAGTACCTGCAACCTCAATTCAACCTCACTTGACTCACTTCACACCCACTTTCCCTCACTTGCATTCATCTCCTCTCCTTCCCCTCCTCTCTTCTAGTCATTCACGGTCCACACACACCAACAAGACAAGACAACCAAACACACCTCTCACTTACCATTCCTCTGTTATTCCAAACCGACTAACCAACACACCACCCAAACATTCTCCAACAACAACAACAGCATCCCCACCACCGCCAGCCAAAATGGCCACCGCAAGACAAACCTTCACAGCCCGCGAGACCGAACTCCTCACCATCGCCTTCCAGTGCCTCAAGTCAAAGCCCGACGTACGTATCTCCCATAGCGTGAGCACTCAACCCCTCTCGTCCGCTCATCAAACTAACATGCTTCACCCTCCGTCTCCAGATCGACTACAACCTAATGGCCCAAAAAGCCAATCTCAAAGGCGCCAAGTCCGCCCGCGACAGTTTCGGCCCGCTGTACAACAGGATCGTCGCCGGGAAATTCGGCGGAGACGATGCTGCCGGCTCTTTGGCTTCTTCTCCGGCCAAAGGCTCGTCGTTGAAGCGTAAGGGTCTGCTCGAGAGTGGCGATGTCGCGGAGGATGACGACGAGGACGAGGTTGCTTCTCCTCTGAAAAAGACGAAGAAGGCTGCTGCTCCGTCTTCCCGTAAGGGGAAGGGAAAGAAAGGTAGAAAGGTGGAGGAGCTTGGGGTTTTCGACGACGGTGAGGAAGTGGAAGGTGACACTGTCGTTGTCAAGGCCGAAGTCCTGGACGACGATGCTGGACAGGAAATCTGAAACAAGTGGCATTAGCGAGCTTGTCGTATTGTTGAGGGGATTATCGAGTTTGCTTACCTGCTTGCAAGGCCATGGGCAACATTATGCAGGCTCAGATGTACAGCAACTGTAACGAACGAATGCATGGGTGAATAGCAGCAATGAATGGTGAAAAGGGAAAAGACATTAAGTTGTAGCAGCTACAGCATCCCTTCTATCAAATGCTCAAACCCGAAGCCCGCATTCTTCAAATACTCCTTTATGCTCGCCAACTACCCGCAAGGTAGTCAGTCTGCATTTTGTGTATGTAACCATGGTATCATCGCTGGAAGTAGCAACATTCGTCTCATTGTTTATGCCATTGCAAAACTTCAAAAAGGGTGAGTTCACAGCCGTGGCCGATGCTCGGAGATATGGGTGATGCAAGAAGGGAGGAACAAAAGGAAAGATGATCGAAGAAAAGCCGGTCGTAGGCTGACTCGACGCATGCTCGAAAGTTTGACCTCATCAGTAGTGGATCTTCTCCTGGTAGATAGGAGGCAAGTCGTCCTCGTCGCCGTTGCCCCAAACGATGTTGTTCTTCTCGTCCAGGTGGGCGCCTTCGTCTGTGATCGGGACGACCTTGCCGGTGTCACGGACTTCCTCTCTGCTGATGCCGAGAGGATCACGTGGAATCCAGATGATACCAGGCTCTGAGGTGATGGCAGGGTTGTAGTATGCGTTACTCTCAATCTCGTGGGTATACTCGACAGGATCAGCCTGGGGGGCAATGCGACGGAGAGTGGCGTAGTCGCAGTAGATGTCGGGACGGAGCCACTTGGTGAAGAAGTTAGGAGCTTTGTGAGGAGCTGGGGTGTTGAGGGCAGGGTTGCTGCCACCTGCAGCAGTCTCATGAACACCCTCCTTGTTGGCGGCACCGTTGTGGTACCCGTTGCTCTCGCCGTGCTCGGCAGCAAGCAGACGCTCTTCTTCGGCACCGATCGACTTAGGCAGGGCCTCCAAGTGGGGAGCCATTGCGCTGTTGAGGCTGATGTGGTAAAGCGCGGTGAAGACCAACATGATGATCATCAAAATGAGCGGGCCGAGTGCACCACGAGGGTACACGTTCACATCAGGACCGCTCTCACCGTTGGCGGGCGCCTGCGAAGAACCGCCGGATGCCAATGCGAAAAGGCCGATGAGGCAGACCTCAGCAATGTAGAGGCCAACAAAGACATGCTGCAATGCGCGAGGGTAGATAGCTCCCTTGGTGTCGATGTCTGCGTTATACACGTAGAGCATGTTGTAGCGGAAGGCGAAGTAGAAGAAGTAGAGGCCGATGGCAGCGAACAAAAGGACCAGCGGAGCAATAACGGAGTAGCAGATTGCGATGACCTGGGAAGTGAGTTAGCGAGGGATTTTGTCATGGGATTTTTGGCATGTTGACTCACGAATAAGTTCGTGTAGATGGGGAAGAGAGTGCCCCAGCCGAGACCGGAAAGAGAGATCCATCGGTTGTACATCTTTCGAGGAGTGTTGTCAAGCAATTTGCCCAAGACCTTGAACACGATCAGACCAACGACAGCAAGCAGAGCGTTGGATACTATTCCAAGACCTTGTAGCAGGAAGTACGAAAGGTAGAACGTGCTTGCGGTGGGGATGTTGTTGGCAAGGAGGGTGGGAGCACCGGCGGGGTTATCTTTGACAGTTTCGACAACCGCAGTAGCCGAAGCACCCAAAGTGGCTACCAGGAAGACCTGGATCACCTGGAAGGCGAAGTAGTAGTTCTGCACAGCAAGTTCCACAGCGGAGTTGGTCGGGCAACCGGAGATCTTGGCCGCCAGGCGCAGGATAATGGGCAACAAAGCCATGAGGACCGCAAGCAAGATAACAGGGAGCAGACCAGTGATTAGACCGAGGAGCTCCTTGGGAAGGTTGTTGATGAACGAGAGCGCGGGCACCAATTCGATCAGTTTGTCGACCTTGGAGATGGCACCAACAAAGGCGACTGGCACCGCCCAGAAGACGATGAGAGCGACCACGAACGCAATGACAACAATCTCGCGGATAACACGCTCCCACCACTTGATATTGAGGTTGCTCCAAATAATTTCGGTCGGCGTCATTCCAGTGAAGCGAGGCTGCATGTGCAGGATGTGGTGATGGGTCAAGCTCTGGTATGCGGCTTGTGCATCGTGAACTGTTGCAAATTCGACGAAAGCAGTTCCGAGGAGCTTTCCTTCCCTCTTCTTGTGTGCAGCTTGCATTTGTTCGACCAGGGGAATGAGCCTTTGGAGCTCACTCCTTGTGAAATTCACAGTGTCTACTTTCTTTCCGATGATAGGCTTCAGGCGGTGGACAGGGCGCTGCTTGGGCTGGAGGTAGCGGGCAGAGATGGATCCGTTTTCGGTATCAGCCATGACTGCCTCGTCAGAGTTCGATCTCTCACCCTGCTTGGCCGCCTTCTTGTCTGCCTTCAATTTGTTGGCATTGGCAGTCTTGATGAGCTTGGTCTCGGCAGCCTCAAGCTTGGAGTGCGCACCGTCACGTTCCTTGACCAAATCCTCGAGCTCCTTGCAGTCGGTAGCGAGCCAGACGCGGCGGACGGCGGAACCCAGCATATCCCGGAGCTTGGTCTCGCTCATGTAGTCTTCCGGGATTGAAGTGTACATGACCACTTTTGAGGATAGGCGGCTGGTGTAGAAGGGCGACATGAGATATGCCTGGCGGAGGTTGATGAAGAAGATGGTCTCCCGGGTGATCATGTAGATGACAAAGCTGAAGAAGATCATGGCACAGCCTGCGTGCGCAAACATCTTGAAGTAGTTGTTGGTGACGTTGGCCATGGTCAGGATTTCGAATTGCGTCTTGACACCTCCACCGGTGATGTTGATGGGGAAGAGCACGGGAAATGTAATGACACATCCAACCAGACAGGTAATGACGGAGATCTTGAGGAAGCGCAGGAAGAGGTAGCCATCCATGGAGTGGTGCTGGAGCACATAGGTGTCCGGGATTTCGTAGAAGGGCTTGATCCAGTTGAAGAGTCCAGTGGGGAGGTCTGGCGTACGCTCGCTGGGGCGCAACGTTCCCAGCACCGCTCTTGGGCGATAGTTGCGAGGGAACCACTTGCGGAAGAGGCAGAAGAGCAGGAAGAAGACTATGGCATAGACGAGAACGGGAACGAGCACAGTGACAACGGACGTGGCCGATGTGTTCTGCATGTCGTCTTGCTCAGAGCCATCACCGTTCTGAGGGAGTGACAATGTCAGTAAATGTGTTGAACGTGAAGCACGTGCTTCATGTCGAGAGATGAGGTGATATTCTTACCTGGCGAGCCCACAGGAGGCGACCGGACATGTTTGCGGTACTGTTTACTGTCGACGCTTGCTCGACAGTTCCAGATGTTGCGCGTACACTGCGCTGAAGGATTTGCGACCAGCGGTATTCAATACCGAGGAGGAGGATGAGGAGGACGTTGTTGTTGTTGGCGACGATGAAAGGGTAAAAGGCTGGAAGAGTGAGGGCAAAGTGAGTTGGGCCCGGACGGTAGAGAGAGCAGAGCAGCCAGCACAGCACAGCACAGCACAGCACAGAGCAGATTGCAGATTGCGTCGCCCGTTCCAGTCGCACGTCGACTCCTGTTCAAGGATGGGAGCAACACAAAACACCAAAGCTATGACGCTAGCTGCTAGATATGCGGGAGGCGCCGCTGTTGTCTTTGCCTTTGCTTTTTGCTTTACCCTTGCCCGTTTCAAACCTGTCAGTGCTGCTATATGCTGATGTATATATATGTATGCATTTTCCTCCTCCGCCGCTGCCATTCATCTTTTCGTCACAACCATTGCCACCTCCTAGAGTACACCATCATGCGACACGCCCGGGGCAAGCCACATCACGCCGTTTCAGCCCACTCGGAGCTGCAAGAGAAATGGGCTGTGGAGCGCTCATGTGGAGGATCGATTCGATTGACCGGCGGCAGCATCGTTCGCACCAGCCACTCGATCCCCGTCAGGGCCTGGGCAATCTAACAATCGCCTGCAAACGCCTCTACAGGCATAGCCGCACGGCGCGTCCGTCGCACTGGCTAGCTACTGTACTGCTGTGGCGGATACCAGGCCTGGCGTTTGTTTCGACCGGCCCAGGCGTCGGCCAGCGCGACAGATGTTCACTTTCAACCTGCGACATACCGATGTTGACACCACCAACAGTGACATGCAGACACTCTCTGCCCTCTGCACGACTCGTGTGGCTTGTTGACAACGAAAAGTATATACGCGACGGTGGTGGCTGGGTGTGCGCAATCTCACGACGCGCCGTTGAAAGCCTGTTTACTGTTAGTGCGATGGGCAGCAAAAAGGAAACATTTTGCAGCCGTCTTTCCAATCGCACTGTCGATGCTCTGCCGCTGTGTTGAGCGACCAAGCTGCGTTGCAAACTTGCATGTGATTTCTGCCCAGAACGGGACACTGCAGCTAGACGCTTGATTGTTCTTGTCTGATATCATCGCGCCGAACGGTCCTCAGGTTGTACGCGCCAATCGCCTAACTTATCGTCATCGATCAACAGCATGCGTTTGTCGGACATCTGTAACTCAGCCTGATATCATTGATACCTACCTATCAAGTGATGGTCAGACTTCCATGCTCATACGAAAAAGCTGTGATGTCTCTAAATTAGCCTTTGCCCCATAACCTTCAGCCACGAGTCCTTTGATTTGGTGTTGTCTTTCCCGGTACACTAGTTTAACCCTCCACCCTGCGTGGCGCCCACGCTGTAAACTGTCGCGTTTGAAACCTGCGCAAAAAGAACAAAGAAGAATAGAAAGAATGGAGGAAGGAAAGTTAAAGCGCCCATTCAATGATAAATCGGTTCACGCCAAACTGTCGAATGGTCATCGTTGACTGTCACCCAAAATCACATTCGAAAGATGATGAATAACAATTTGGCATCTCACTAAATTCGATTTCCGCCAGTGGTGATATCAGCAGCTTCAGTGTATCATACACATGTGGGAGTACCACAGAGATAATCACAACGATGGCGCTGTCCATTCGATTGACAAAAAGCGTATGTCCCTATAATCAACAGCCTAAAACATGCGCGAAACTCTTCTTCCTCACGCTTTCAGTTGCGAGATCGAGCATACATGTATTGTCGTTGTAACTCCAACCCTAACCCTAATTCGCGGTTACAGCAGTGATCATATCACATTGGCCTGGCATCCAAACAGTACACTTGCTTGATAGTATTGTAACCAGTAGCGAGTGGCAGTGGTATCGCTGAAAATTTCGTCGAGCCCAACTCCAGTCACTTTTATATCAACCATCTAGCAGATTTCGATTCGGTGGACAATTCAACAACCTTTCACCAAAAGATACGTGCCCTCCCGCTCCAGCCGAACAATCACGCTTAAGATGCTGCACCTAAAATTGAGGGCCACGATGAAGCAATATGCAGCGTGTGAGTTCCACTATGGCTCACATAGCTCAAGTGTCTGTCGTAAACTTTACAATCAATTCATCCTCTCCGAACTTGCGAGCGCTGCTGCACTTTTCCGGTTCCCACTGTAGCCATTTGCGCATGGAACATAGGAACAGCGCCCTATCCTCGTTGTTTCCTTCGCCGCGTAGAGTCGTCTCCCGGTCTTCTAGAGTTCTTGAGGGCGGCACGGCGATTCCGGCAGAGAAGTTGCCTGCAGAAGATATATCGTTAGCGCCGTGAACATGGCCGTTGCCGCCAGTTGTATCACTCGAAGATTTGCACTCACCTTATTCAGAGAAGAACGTGCTCCTCAGATTTGCGCGAGCGAGTAGGCTAGGTGGAGGCGGCCCCAAGAGCGCAATCATCTCGGATAAGTGGGCCCTTCCGCAATATGTGGTGTGTTCCGGATCACGGCCGGTAAACAAGTGCTCGCCCTCGAAGGCATCCCACACCTACAAGAGTGTTAGATCCAATACGGTTCCGTGAATACAGCTGATCGTCAAGCATCATGCATCCTACGTTCCAGTTGTCCACACTGTACGTCCACGAAATGTCCAGGATGACTTCCGGAGCCCGGTACACGTCGGGTTGGATGTCCTCACGATGCTCTTGCCCATCGTCGAGTGGCACAGCCGACCCAAAGTCACACAGTACAGAGCTCCAAAGCTTTCGGCGTACCCATTTTGCGAGAGAGGTAAACGATGTTGCCCTCGACCTCCTTCTTGGGGCTAGGGTCGTCCAGCTCATGGGTTGCGGACTGCGTCAATACCAAGGACTCTGCTGGAAGAAGTATGTTGGCTTCTTTGATTTCAGTGTGGGCTACGAGGCACTCTCGGTGGAGGAAGTCCAATGCAACGAACAAGCGCTTGAGCGTGGAGGCCACGACTGGTGGCGGCAATCTTCGCAAGGGATTGCCGTGCTTGATGTTTAGCACGCTCTCCCAAAGAGGTGAATGTACCAGACATCGATGCCTGCCGCCGGGCATATCGAGATCAAACGAGTCCAACAGAGATCGAACGGCATAACGGCTTGGGTGGTCCTCAGGTGAATTGTCGATACGTTTGTAAACGTCAAGCTCGGTGTCTAGCACACTCCCCGTGAGTTCGGGTTGTACGTAGAGCTTGAGAGCGACGTGTTGGCATTTCCTGATGCGTATAAGTCACACGTCGAAATGATAAACGAGGGAGGAACTTACTCAAGATCCGGTGCTAGCTGTGTTGCAGCGTACCCTGGAATTGCTTACTCCTCGATCGTTTCGCTGCCAAGCATCAAGACAAATCCCTCCTTTCAAGATGCTGAAGGCTTCCAAGCGAGGCGATGGATTGACTTCCATGCGCGATTAAGAAGCGAAGTAGCCATGATGCATGCATTCGCGACGCGTTACCGACCGCCACAGGAAGAGGTGTTTCCGAAACGAATGGGCCGAAGAGCAAGAGAACACAGTAGAAGGTAGCCTTGTCACGAGCTGCTGAGATCAATCTACCGCGCGACGAGAGCGTGCTGCTACCATACCCTTTCGGAGGGACAAGTCTTAGACAGCCGAGAGAGATCCAGGCCGAAAACAGTCGAACAGGAGGAGATTCAGTCTTCGCGTTTGTAGGATTCGTCCATCATATCCTCCATCTCAATCTGCTCCCAGCCGCCTTGGTTGCCTCCATGTCCCATGCTTCGTGCATATTGTTGACCGAAAGTGGTCGGGACATAACGTTGACGGCCACTCCAGGCTGCTCGAATTTCGTCTCCCAGACAAGAAGACAAGGCGAAGAGGGCCAGGACGAGGACGAGGAAGCTGACCAGACCAACCATGAGAAGTAAAAAGGTGTTCATCGTCGGGGAGAGAGTTTGACCTGTGTTGTAGCTGTGTCCTCGACGAATGCTTGGAGATTCTTACATGGTACATTACATGTATGTTCAGTGAGGTCGAATCGCCTCGCCAGACCTCACGTCATTGGTCGACGCTTGCTCAAGATTTCTCAAACCACGAACCTTGGAACAACCGTCTCTATTCTATGCCACTCAGCACCTTACAAAACTAACTGGAAATATGGCTTTCCGCAAACGCAACGTTGGTATAGGGCGTCAACCTGCATCTCCAGCATCTCCCACAACACCCGAAGCTCCAACACCCATAGACCAGCTCCCTGGCGTGCGACCCTCACCACTAACCTCACATCCCGTCACTTCCACTGGCGCACCCTCGATCGATGGACTCCTCGGCGGCCACAGTGGTCTTGCGCTCGGTTCCAGTCTGCTCATAGGCGAGCACGACACGACGGATTTCGCCGGTGCTCTGCTGCGTTACTATGCCGCCGAAGGAATCTTGCAAGGCCATGTGGTGCACGTGGTCGGTGTGGGTGAGGGCTGGACGAGGGAGCTGCCTGGGTTGGCGGACGCCAGGTATCTGCGCAAGCAGGAGCAAGAAAAGGTCGCAGACACCGACAAGGCGGCGCAGGATAGGATGAAGATTGCGTGGAGATATGAGCGTCTTGGACAGGCGGGCGAAAGAGGTGCGTGTGCGTGTGAAAATGGATGGCATCCGATAGCTCGAGATATCAGACATTCTTTCCCAAAAAACCCACGGTTACTTTTTTTCTTTTCAATATCAGCATCCAGCTGACGGGTAAGTGACAGTTCTCCCTGATCGATCATCGACGACAGCAACAGCATCCCAAGAAGGCTCAAACCAAGAAGCGACGCCCTTTAACCACACCTTCGACCTCACGAAACGACTCACAATCCCCCCAACCGCCAAAATAAACCACATTCCCCTCTCACGTACTGGCTCGCCTTTCCAAAACATCCTTACCAGCCTGCAAACAGCCCTCACCAATACATCACCCTCGACAATCCACCGCCTAGTGATCCCTACGATCCTCTCGCCAGCCCTCTACCCACCCACCTCCGCCCAACCAACCCACTTCCTCAACTTCCTGCACGCCCTACGCGCCCTGCTCCGCGCCCACCCAGCCCGCCTAACAGCAATAACAACCCTCCCCTTGACTCTGCACCCGCGCTCCACAGCCCTGACCCGCACAGCCGAGACTCTCTCAGACGGCGTGCTGGAGTTGACACCTTTCCCTCACCTGATGGACGCTTCGCACCCGAGCCATTACGCCACTGCTACCCCTTCGACTTCTTCGGCGAAGGAAGAGCAGCCGCAGGGAATGGTGAAGGTGCACAAGCTGCCTTTGGTCTCTGAGCGAGGCGAAGGTGGCGCAGGGGCTGGGAACAGTATTGGGGAAGATCTGGCTTTCACTCTTAGTCGAAGGAAGTTTTTGGTGGCGCCTTTCAGTCTTCCACCTGTGGAGGGGGATCAGGATGCGCAGGAAGCGGCGGGGAAGGTCACGGCTAAGGATGTGGAGTTTTAAGGGATGGATTGAATGTTTGTCATTTTCCACTTGGGTGGATGAATGAACTAGGAAAATGCGAAAAGGCTTGAAATTGCATTGGGGGAAGGTTTTGTGTGTTTCCGAAGTGGCATCCTTTTTCTCAGGTACGATCATTTCATCCTCAATTTGCGCATAGATGTATATCTGTATAGCATGGCACTCGTTGATGGTGCATCTCATAAAACACAAAGGCGGAAAAAGCGCCAGACCGATGATTTGCATTTGATCGATTTCATTTTGGAGGAAGTGTTGTGGTCGTTTGTCCGTATCTAGTCTATACTTGCATCTTCTTGCTTGGATCCCGGTCTGTAGCCCTGCTACAACAATGTGACTTTTACGTTGCTCTCTAGGGAGCGAGCAGGACTTGCGTTTTCCTGGTTTCCTTCGACGTCGCCAATCTCGTGAGATCGCGAGTCTAGCAGCCTCCAATGCCCTGGACGGTAGTGGAAGGGCTTCATCCTACCCAAGTGTGTCGGGTAAAGAGTTCCCTAGCAGGTGATTAAATGCGGTCCAGCTTAGAGTATGGTGGACTGAGAGGTCGGACAGGGAGTACCACTCCAGCCAAAACATAAGCTTTCCAGAATCAAGCTGGTCGTCTTCATCCAGTCATAGTAGCATCCTGTAATTGGAGACCTGCCTTCGCCGAAGCAGCCTCTTTGACAGCATCCACGAGAACGCTCCTCGACAGCGTCGCAGCCTTGACCGCCTGCTCAACCAAGTCCTCCAACTCAGTCCCAGCCTCACCCTTCATCCACATCTCTGTAATCTCGTCCCGCGACTGTAGGTAAGCCACCAAGCAGGCTGCTTTAATCTCGTGTTCCGCGGGCGTCGGATCAACCACAACCACATCCTGTCCAGCATCGCCCTTCACAAGCGCAGCAACACCACCCGAAACCAGATCAACACAATCGATCCCAGCATCCACCAGCGCCGCGCTCGCAGCAGTCACACATCCAGCGAGAACACTCATCGAGCCCCACCCACCGCCCGCCCGTCCAGACCCCTCAGCCTCTTTCCCAACCCCATACCACCCATCCTCCTCGCCCTCCAGAACCGTAATGACAACATCCGCCGCGCTCTTCGGCCACCTCTCGCCAATAACAACCCCCCTCAACGCCGTCTCCAAATGCACTCCCAAATCCCTCTCGCCCGCATCGCGCACCCAACCTCTCCGACTGCGCGTCGCGAAAGGCGCGAATTTCACATGTGTCGTGAGCAGCAGGTTCGGGGAGAAAGCGGCGTTGCGCGGTAGAGGGCGCGGGCCGTGGACTGTGCAGGTGATTTTCAGGCTGGATGTGGGCGGTTGTACGAGTTTGTTGTTGCCGTTGTCGGAGGAAGAGGCGGGAGATTGGGGTGGGAGTTCGTAGTAGGCGGATCCGGCGGCGGAGGGTACCACGCCGGTTTGCAGGAAGATCTTGCGGTGCTCGTCTACTTTGCGCGTGCGGCGGGGAGGTGTCGTCGCCGTGGGGGCGTAGGTGGAAGGTGCGGTGCCGCCCGAGGGCGCGTTGAGGCGGCGACGGTCGCTTTGCATTTTTGTGTGTGATACTTGAGCGTTGTAGGTGAGGTCGTTTCTGTTGCGATGTGTTGGTAGCTTTGGGGGAAGTTCCATTGCTGAAGCTTTGGGATTGATCGGGCTTATCGATTACAACTTTTAGATGACGGAAGGAAATATTTCAAAATGGTGATGTGCATGCCTAATGTATACATATACTGCTTGGGAGCAATAGGTCTACAAGCAGTCTGTGTCAATGTATCATCGATCTTGTCCTCGGAAACCTTATCTATTCCAATGTCTCATGATCTGATTGACCACGATATATCCAGCGCTAGGAACTCGTCGAAATTTACTACTAGCAATTGAATGATGATAACAGAAGGCATTTGGAAACCGCACGACTCGATCGATATCACGCTGATCGGTTTCTTGCTTCTAATATCGTTGTAGACGGTGAGTAAAAGTGTGCTTCTGGCCCTCTAGGTGATTACCATTTGACGAGTCAAAAAACTCATCAGATAGTGGCATCGTAAACGTTCATGCGTAGAATCGTGTCTGCTTCCAAGGTTCCTTCGCTTGAGCGCCATCCGTCTCCGTGTTGGAATCATTGGATGAAACATTATATTACAGCATCGCGGCTCCACTCATATCGAACAGTTCAGTCTGCTCCTTCGATCCGTATTGGTCTAGTGGCTAGGATTTGTCGCTCTCAAACATCGAAAGATGATCAGTTCCGACAAGGCCAGGGTTCAATTCCCTGATACGGAATCAATGCTTTGTTCTTTTGCCTACATGTTCAATCTTTTGGTGTAGGTAGTCGTGAAGTGAATATACAACGAAGTGTTGTCCTTTGCTTTCATTTTTTAGGGGTGGGGGGTTTAGAGCCGTGGCCAAGACGGATCCCGCGTCGATACGGGAGAGCAGGATCAGTTCAATAATGCTTTAGTACACAACAAAGTATTCTCAATTGCGATTTGTTTCGTGGAGGTTGTGTAAATTGTACTTTTCTTTCTGAACTCGGGGGTTAAGCAGATTCGAAGAGGCGGAAAAAGTACTTCCCTGATACGGAATCAATTCTTTTGCTTTTGATGCTGCTGATTGCAAGAAAAGACTGTTGTATTCCTTTTGGTCCTGGCCCTGGTGAACCTTGAACGAAACGAAGGGAGTTGCTGTTTTGGCGAGCCGTTCGGTGTTGGGGCGGCTCCAGGAGGTACAGGGAACGACGACGAGGGCTGGTCCAGGTTGCTTTGGTGGTGCGTTGATATATATATGTGTGTCTGTACGTATGTGTGTATGAGATAATACTACAAAACGCTAGGACAAGCATTTTAGCGGTGATCAACTGCCAGGTATGTCTATGAGAAGGATGCGATGAATGCATGGGTGTGACGCGTATGTATGATGCTTTCAGGTATGGATGTGTACATTTGTTTGACCCGACTCTTCTTCCCCAAACCATCCCAACCCACAAAGCGATTGTCCGTGAGGCCGGAAAATACCCGCCTATTTAGAATCTTCCCAATGCACGATCAAAGTCCCCCGTGTCCAAGAACGTACTCGCCACATCCGCCATGACCGTCTCCGCGAGCGGCTCATCACTGCCTTGTTGGAGGTTCGTAAAACTGACACGAGTCCCCCAATCCGTCGCTATCGTCGTATCGTCGAAACACGTAACAGGAGGCTGCATGGCGGTAGCGGCGAAAGAGACGTTTGTTAAATCTAGATTGATCTCGGGCGAAGTCGTATCGGGTTGCGTAGGACCATAAAAGGATTGTGAAGCCGCGTACTTGCTGACGCTGGGGGTGAGGTTGCTTTTGTCCATCACTGAGGGCGGAGCGGTGGTAGCTCGAGCATGTAGAGGCGTGGCAGCTACTTGCTTGATAGGCATTGGGCTTTCGTCTGTGTCTGTAGAAGTTGAAAAGCGAAGGCTGCTTCTGCGCTGTTTGATCGCTGTGTCTTGGATTCGATCGATGAAATCTGGTTTCTGCTTTGTTGCTGACTTGAGCGAATCTTTAGGGGGCAAATTTGCGGGTGTCCTGGCCGCCAGAGGTGAAGGGGCGAAGCTTGCGCGTTTGTTGGTCTTTCTCGCAGTCGACCATGGTGACCATTTGTCGATCAATGCTTGGGTGCCCGGGAGATATTCCTGCGAAAGTTGGCAGAATAGTTGTCGGGTACTGACGGCATTGTGAGGCTGAGATGACATACTGGAAGTTACGGGCTCGTTGTAAGTCACGGATGGAGATGCTGCAGTGGGTATTAGATCGAATTTGTTTGGAGACACAAAGAGGTCATGCTGCGCTCGGTTAAGCAGCACTTGCGTGCCTTGCCATTCTCCCGTCGACCGTCTCTTCTTGTACGACTCGCGGTTGGAACCATTGCCTAGTTGGTGTACTTTTGATTCTTCGCTTTCTTCAAGATGCTGGTCGGACTGCGATGAGAAAGGCTCGTCAGGTGCGCGGGAAAGGTCAGCTCCGGACAGTCTCATTTCGGCACGCAGAGCTTTCTTCACGGATGATGAGCGATGCGCTGATCCGAAGTCTTTGGGTAGCTTCCTGTTGATGTGTTCATCGACGAGGGTCATATCAAGTGCGTGGGCAGAAGATATGGTTGGCGTGGCGGCCGCAAGGTGAGCGGACAGATCACTTTGCTTGTGTGTATCAACTCCACTGCCAGTCTGCTTGGGGGACTGCAGCGTGTCGCCTTCGAACCTCGACGGGCTTGCTGATTTAGATTTGGTCGCCTTTGTTTTCTTTCGATACACAAAAGGCGTTGTGCCACTCTGCGATTTTTCCGTTGTAAGATATTCGGTCTTGGAGGCTTTGAAGGAGTTTGTGAGTCGCGATTGATTCGACTGCTGGGACGAATCCTTGGGACTGCCTGGCATCTTGGCGGATTTCCGAGACCGGGTTGAAGTGGCCGTGCGCTGGGGAGTAGCGTTTTCTGCAGATACCATGTGTGGCGTCTTGACGGGGTCTAGCAGACTCGTTCCAAATGGAATAAATGAAGACAGTGCTAGAACGGTTGAGGTCACGTCATGCATATGCGAGGAATTCCCTGAGGCAAGTCTCTGAGTTTGCCTGTCGTTGATTGGCGTCCAACCTGGGCGGACGTTACCAGTAGAACCAGAATGGGCACCCTGGCTTGTAACGATGTCTCCGTTAAAAATTCCCCTCGTACGACCAGGATTCTGCTCAGCTGTGCACAATTCCATGGCAGTAGACCCGGTTGCAATGGGTTCTTCTGCATCGTCCTGGGTGGACAGTTCCTCGACGGTCGTTCCAGAATTGAAACTTTCCGCGGGCATAATAAATGCTCTCGGTCTATGAGAGGGAGAGTCTGTCCGCGACAGGCGTAGCTCGTCCGCCATGGTAGTCTCGGCCGGGGTGTTCGGGTTCAAAGGTCGTGACGAGTCGCACTGTTTGAAGCTGGACGCTGCTCGAGCGGTTGGCGGAGCCGACTGTGTGACTTGACCTTGCAGATGCAGTGGGTGTTCACACGGCACAGTAGATTTTGCCAGGAGTAAGGCTTTCCGAGCCCGCAGTTCAGCTGCTCTAGTGAGAGCATCATTGCTGGGCGCAGTAGAGATGCCTGGTCGCGGGGCTCTTGTCGAACTGTGGGCCGGCGGCTGAGAAATGGCCACAGTTGGCGCCAATTCGCTGAGATGGTGCCTCGTACCTTCCCTCAAACTGTTTGGCTGACTTCTGGACGACTTCGCCCGCGAGCGCGCCTTACTGCGCCTTTTCAGAGTAGTCCAACCATCTTCCGCATCGGCCCACAGCTCGTCATCGTGATCTTCCAGCAGCTCGTCCCAGGTCAAGTCCTTTTCAAGCAAGAATTTATCCACAGTCGTTGTCAGGTCCGGGCCGTTCGCGAGAGCTGAAGATATGAATAGAGGTTTCCCTTCCAAGAAGTCATTTGCAAGACTTTCGACCCTCCGACGTTTTGCCACCCTAGGAGAGTCAGGAAGCTCATCGTCCGGATCAGTCACCAAGGTCCTAGCAAGAGGAGCAGTCCAGTCTTGAGCATCAAGATTGCGGTATTGCTTGGACTGCTGGAAGTGAGAGGCGCATGTCCAGTGGTGCCCTGTTGGCTTGTGTGTCCTGATCATGTTATGTGAGGGCTTGGGCAAGGGACATGGAGATCATCAGGGCGTATGATGGACCGGCATTTGTTCCGCGCGGATGGTGTGTATGGTCCCGACCTCGTGCGTACGTAACTTACACGGTCGAGCAGTGTGCACCGCGTAGTATGCGTGTGGTCGAGATGTCGGTGCAGGCAGACAATCGGGAAGGGCCGTGTTGCCATAGCGAAGCGAACGCCACAACAGTAAACAAGAGCAAGCGCCACGCTCGGGACGGAGAGCAAGGGAGGTGAAGCCCAACTGCTTGCAACTCTATTTATACGAAACAAGCGTTGGACTGTTCGCAACGGTTTGTGGGTGAGCACCGCACGTGAGGATCCTCAATCTCAACGATCCCGGCAGGGTCAAGGCTTTGAATGCTGGTCATCACTTTTGTTTCATCACTGCGACTTGGTCGAGAGGAGACATGTACTATAGGTGGGAATAGATATATGGCATGATAGGTATTGTATGAATCGAGTACATCAACATGAATACAGTACATTTACGTACGTGGTATTACCTTGCTGGGAACACGCCACCTTGAATACATCCTGTCATAGCTGTAACTAGGCAACACATGTATACACACCGATATAGCTGGGCATGACAACATGTCTTTCATGTTTTCCTGTCTTACCGGGTTGGTGCACAGTACGAAACAGTGCTAGACGCTTGAAAGATGCGCGGCGTTAGGCATTTTCGCGTTAGCGCTCAGCCCGACACAGACAAGTGCTTCTCCACCTTCCCAGCGGCCGATCACAAGCTGTTGATACGCCAAACAATGCGATTGCCGATTTCCATCGTTCACGACTCGACTCTTCCTACAACATCGCACAACCCTTTTCCTGTAGGATACAGTACATATCATGGCCTCGGCAGGTGTTCTCCCTTGGCTGGTAGGTCTTCCTGCTACCGACACCACTTGGGATGCCGCGCCTCCACCTACAACAGACGCCCGAAATGCCGTTTCCATCGCTGGAAGCCCGAAATCCGAGCCTGGTACTTTGCGCAGTCGCCAAACGGACGCCATGGACGGCACTGTCAACAGACGCGCACAGAGCAATTCGCCGGCGAAACAGCAGTCGCTTGCTTGGAAGAAGAGACTCATCAACGGCGATATGAGCTACGGCGATCAGACGGACCTCTTCGGGCCGTCCGCGCTTGAGAATATATTCACCCGAAATCATGCCTCTGACTCTGGTTCTCAAAAGAAACACAGCCACATGGGCCTCAAGCACAGGCTGTCCATGGACCACAGAGCCGAAAACACCAAACCAGTCGCCGGAAAACAAGATCACACCTTCGAGATGTTCATGCCCTCGAGTCCACCACTCACGCGTCCCAACAACGACAAGCGCATTGACGAAAACTCGCCTGAATTTTCACCTGCGTCGCAATTGTCGCAATCGAGTGTCGCAGACATGCTGTCCGAAATGATGGGCAAGATCGACGAATTGAGCGACTCCAACAAGAGCTACCAGAGTCGCATGCAAGCGCTTAAGGCTCGCTTGGGGGATTCAGAAGAAGGATGGCACCAGAATCTGGAAGAGATGGACAGCGGGAGGAAACACGCGAGAAGTTCGGCACAATCTTCAAATGGACAATCTGAGAAAAGCTCGCCGGGGAGGAAGTCATTTGAAAAATCGAAACAGTCAGTCGATCTTAAGGAAGGCACCGACTGGATACAGAGCGAGCGCGACCAGACATTGGAGAACGGCGACACGTCGGAGACGGCACACCGCCACTTGCGCCAAAGTCCAGGCGGCTGGAGGCAAGAACACGAAGACGAAGACGAAGACGTGCAGTCGGCGGCTGAGAGCTCAAGGTCGGCAAGTCCACAACCAGCAAAATTCGACACAGAAGTGGACAGCCCGAAGTCAGAGATCGTTACTCGGCAGCCAAGAGAGTCCACCATTCACGTCAACAGCAACTACCAGACCAGTCCCAGTGATAGCCACATCAAGCCGGAGTCTGACAACACCACGGCGGGCGCCGGACACAACATCGACTCGAATCAACACACTGCACATTTGGCACCTGCCAGCAGGAATATCACTGGCAATCTATCAGCCACCGATAGCGAGCTTGAAGACTTTACGCCGGTCTTTATAGAGAAACGCACCACCTCCACCGGCGCAGTGCAGTTTACGCCTATGCGAACTTCCCACGCCGCCCGTGTCGACATCTTCAAGCAACGCAGAGAACTCGATAAGACCGAGACCTCACAGCGTGCCCGTGAAGCGGAAATAGCAATAGGAACGGAAGAGTCGGATATCGCCGATCATGAGCATAGCACACCAAATCGCGACAAGGCCAACAAGCAAATGGGAAGCATGGAGCAATATGTTATCGACCCAGACGAATCAGAATTGCTAGAGGCAAGACACGTCTCAGGATTCACCGACGCGCCAGAGGTTGAAGAAGACATGCCGATACGAACGAAGCAGACAGAATTTTCTACCGACTGGGATTTTAGTGAAGCACCTCAGAACGAGTCATCAGAGCTTATAGCAGCCCACAAACGGGGGGAATACGAACACAAGTGGTCTGTATCGTTCGGCGCGCGGCAACTGGACGACTACTCATTCCGAGTGACCGATCAGGAACTGAAAGACTCGACAGAGGGCACCGTGGATGGGAACGATGGCGCACAGCCATCAGAGCTGAAGGAGTCATGCAATGACAGCCCATCTCTACGCAGCAGCTCGCCGGCTTCCGACATACCAGCTCCTGGAAGTCGTATGCCGTTCGAGTTTCGCAAAGACTCCGTCCCGACAGTAGACATGGCTAGTGCAAGAGCGAGGCGCATTACTTCCAGAGGCAGTGTGCTCGGATCAGCGAAAGGAGCCAACCTGACTCTTCCGAAAACCAGATCCTCGCCGGTTCAAGCCAATGCAGAGCCAGAAAACGATGATGATATCGGCTTGACGAGTAATCGGTCCCCTCCGCAAGTGTACATCGAAGATACTGATGGTGCGTTCGAATTTTCGAGCGTAATTGAAGGCAAGAGACCGCTGCCGAGGTCACCTCTCGTAAGCCCAACGCCTAAGCGACGCCGTACCCTGCACAACTCTGAGTTGCAGAGCATGACAGAGGCCAATGTCTCATATCACAGCCAACTGCAAGAGGCAATCAGCGGTAGTAAGCGTAAGGAGGCACGTCAGAGTGAGAAGAGTACCGCGGCTCCTCCAAGTGTACTTGCGCAGCGCAAGATGGCACGTCCGCGTAGCTCAACACCGACACAGGGTCCAGCTACCAAGGACTACATCAACGAAGCCAAAAAGGTCATCGAACTACTACGCGGTAACGTTAACGAGAGCGTTCTCTTGGACGGTATCACTGAAGCTGAGGAGGACGAAGAAACTTATGAGGAATATGATGACGATGCTGGAGAGAACCATGATGGAGACGGCGAAGATGGAGACGACGGACTCCGCTTCGGTACCTATAACACCCACAAGTCTGATAACATGCGGACTTTGGCGCCTCAACAGGTAGCGCACCTGATCGGAGGAGAGATGCATGGCATGCTGTTCGACAGATCAAAGAATTGCTGGATCCGTTCAAAGAGCTTTGAGCATAAACAGTTCTTGGACCCTCGCGATGCACTCTCGAGCGACGATGATCCATTCCGTGAGATATCTGACTTGACTGTGGAGAAGCCAATACGGGTTCACGTCACGCATCCTTCGCAAGAGATGGAAGCTACGACCATTGTGCATCACGAGCTTGATGGGGCCGGGCTGTCTTTTGACAACAGTGGCCTCGAGAGCGATGTGGAACGTGAGGACTCACCGCAACGAGTTCAGAAAACAGGTCATGGAAATCCAAAACTGCCCGGAGAGGAGACTACTTTGGCACATTACAACGACGAACACGAAAGTGATCCTTCCGACGTGACACCCACGATGGAGGTTTCGGCACCCGCGCCTGCGTCCCTTCCACAAAAGCGTACTGCAGTTCCTGCAGAGGTTGCTAGGCTCCAAGTTGCGACGACGAACCCCAACGCCAACATCAACAACACTTTTCTTCTGAGCGACCTCCCTGACTTCACCGTTCACGAAGAGGACCACGAACGGCCATCTGAACGTGCTTTGGCTACCAGGCTTGCTAGCTATGCAGCAGTCGAGGCCAACGATCCATACACAGTTGCGACTACGGAACTCGTTAAAGCTATCACCGATGTTCAAGGGCGGGAAATATACTGGAGCGACCTCACAACGCTGAGCTTGCATGACAAGTCGCTCAAGTCTCTGCACAACTTGGGAGAACATTGTGCGAGGATTGAGAAACTCGACGTGTCATCGAATGCGTTGACACAGCTTGATGGCGTCCCAATGTTCGTCCGCGAACTCAACGCACGATCTAATCAGCTTGTCAGCTTGACTTCCTGGACTCACCTGATGCACCTGCAGTATCTGGATGTCTCCAGCAACGGCTTGGAAAGTCTGGACGGGCTTGGACATCTCATCCATCTACGCGAACTCCGCGTTGACAACAACCGCATCCGTCGACTTGATGGCATTGCAGATCTTGATGGTCTTATCACCTTGAGCGCCCGCAACAACGCAATTCGCGAAGTGGACTTCGAGCACTTCAGGTTTGGCAGAGTCGTCGACATGGATGTCAGCGAAAATCAAATCACCAGCGTCCGAGGACTGGATGGACTGAGCTCTCTGCGCTCCCTGAAACTGGATAAGAACCAACTGGGTGAATCTCTAGTTGTCACATCGGCGATGTCACGTCTGAGACATCTGTCCATGAAACAATGCGGCTTGGAGTCTCTGGACGTCACGAACTTCCCCAACATCCGAACCCTGGACGTGGACAACAATAAACTCTCCAACGTTGCCGGACTTAGTACGCTTAAGAAGCTCGACCTATTGTCCATGTGCGCGCAAACCCTTGAGGATGGACAACGCATCGAGATCTTCCAAACCGCAATCGAAGCGCAAACCATCCGCCTGTCACGCAACACCATCCCAGAACTCCAGATCAACCACGCCTTCATGACCGTCAAACACCTTTTGCTATCCGACACCGGCCTCTCTAGCATCCCCGCCAACTTCGGCCTTCAATTCCCAAACCTCCGCTCTCTCGACCTATCCTACAACGGCCTCAAAGATATCCGCCCGCTAGCTCCTCTCAGCGCGCTGGAAACTCTGACTCTCACAGGCTGCCGCGTCGAGCGCTTGCGCAAAACCGTCGCGACGCTGGGCAAGTTGCCGAAACTGCATAAATTGGACATGAAGAACAACCCGCTAACGCAAGGCTTCTATGGGCCGCGATGCGAGGTGTCGGCGTCAGACAATAGTGCCAGTGTCGTTGCCAGGGAAGATGCGATATACAGGGGCAAGCTGGACGAGGATACGGCGATGCGGAGGCGGACTTATGAGTTGTTGCTTGCTTATAGCTGTTTTCCTCAGAATGGATTTGAGCTGGACGGACTGGTTTTCGATCGGAGGGCCGCGGTTGCCAAGGATGAGGTCTGGGAACGGCTGGTGGAGTTGGGGGTTTTGAGACGTGTTGCTGAGTGATGGGTTTCATCATCTTTTGCATCTTGGCTTGGCTTTTGGCTTTTGATATCTCGATTTCTTCCTAAAGATACCCATTATGACAACAAAATTTAGCTTCTTCTCCTGAGAAACATCAAAGGTCCGCCTGTTGTTGTTGTTGTTGTTTTTACTCAAATTGCTCGACATATGTCTCGGATTGACCATCATGTGTGCGTTCCTGTCTGTCTATCAAACTAGGGGCACATACTAACTGGGTGTTAGCAAAGGGGTCTCGGGGTGAGACATCTTAGGCGTTCAGGACCAGGTGAAGTTCGCAGCCGCTGGCCAATCATCGCGCCGCTTGAGGATTGTGGAAGCCAGAACGCGCTCTCCAAAACGCACCTTCTCTGCGGCTTTGCTTTGCTGAGCCAGCCACTCACTCACCAATCAGCCAAGACATCAGTCTTATTACATGCTGGGAAGAGCTACTGCATAGGAATTGCTGTACCACTGTGACTACAGGATTCCAAGATATCGTACGTCTCGAGCGACCAAAACACGCCGAAGGGTTACGAACCCGAGCTCACAGTCGAGATATTATTTTACGAACCCCATATCTGGACTGATTGAGGCCGGCTGTAGCTCTCACTCTGATTATGACAAGCTCGATGCATTCAGATCTCCGCAGGCAACTCCGTGGTGGTGGACGATGGACCTCTCGAAGCCGGCAGCCACCACTTTGTTACAACAACAACAACTTTCCATCCATCCGGCATCCGTGCAATTATCAGAACATATGCCACACGACCTCACAATATCTTTCCACTGCGATGCGCTCAGAGTGAGTCTGAAGATAACCGACTTGGGATTGATTAACACCGCAATCTTGAGTGCTAGCAACGCCGCGAAGCACCAGATCGGCATTCCTGACTGGGTACGAGGAAGACCGCGCCTCGAAGCAACTGGCCTCTTGCTTCTCCGTGGTTAGACGGACAATACGAAGTGTTCCACTAGGCTTTCTCGGGATACTGACCTTTGAGTCTGCTTCCAGTGGTGCGGTGTCAGCTGTAGGCATCGCATTCGAAGAGCCGGCTTGGGGACGATAGTAGTGGCGAACAACAGGGCAGAAATGCGGTCAGTGTCAATACTTGCCAACCCATGTCATCTAGCACCAGATGGGTACAGATGGGTACAGATGGGTACAGATGGGTACAGATGGGTACAGATGGGTTTTTGCTTTCACTGTGTCTGACAGCACATCTCCAATTTCCGATTTCCTTTAACGCGGGCATGAGGAACAACTACAGGGCGTTATCATTGGACAAGGCAACTGCACAGATCACACCCTATCAGCACTAGCATCAGACTTGTACCCCTTGCTTGTAATCACTTTAATATCGATGCGCTGGCAGGCTTCTCTGCGAAACGTACAGATCACTGATTAGCCTCTCACAGCGAGAAACAACCTCGAAGTTGAGCCCACAGAAGTGCAAGTGCTCTGGAAATGAAACTGCCGGCGTGGTCTGAACAAAGGCCAGTTTACGGAAAACCAAGAACATTTGTCACCTCGGTTCACCGACCGTTGTTATTGCAAGGACAGCACCATTGTTGGGATGTACTACGAGTGAACTACTGGAAGATCTACGGCCGCTTACAGGTCTCACATCATGTGACAGAGTGCTGCCAACATCGACTGTCATGCAAAGGACGTGACCAACGCAAGCTAGGTTGCTCTCAATAGAACTATTGCAACGACAATATCGAACACAAGGCAGTTCCAAGACCTGCTACGAGGATGAGATTGGACCGACCGACAAAGGTGTTGCACTTCTTGACAGTCTACAACTAATCTTGGTATGTATATCAGATCCAGTGCCAATCTTAGTTTCCGGGGCGCATACGTTTGCATGGCAGGCCAATGAATCAGCCTGGCGCATAAGGACGTGCAGAGGCCAGAAATGATAACATTGATTGAGAACAACATTAATGTTGGCATCCTGACTGGTGAAGAGACAGGTGAAAGTCTGATGCAATCTACCTTGGCTTCAATCAACGAATACACGCAGTTCAAGCGCACGTATGAAGACCTGGCCGGCGATTTCCATAGCATGAGGGTCACGAGACAAGACGCCACATTGTACCACGACATCGCATATTACAGCACGAAGTTACACTACTTGACTGGCGTCTCAGCCTCGGCCTCGGTCCATCTTCTCGGAGTCTTGACACCCGCTTGAGGCCTCCATGGCTCAGCAGTATAGCTGCGGTATTGCCGCTTCGAGGCCGCATCTTTGAGCTGTATTCGGTTCATCGATGACGGCAACATACAGTAAATCGACGACATTCATTCTTGGGGAGAATAATGCTCACCCTGTAAAGTACAATCACATCGTGGGATGGCCATATTGCTGGCGGATCAGTGCATCCCAGCCAGGATACGCTGCGCGAGTCCTTGCGGTCGTCAGAAGTGGAAAGTAAGGGATCATCGAGAAGCTGACCGGCGTCTTCAGTGAAGACGCTAAATAGTAACGGGGCAAGTTGCTGTGCTTCCATTGGTAAGAGCACTTTTGTCCACTATTCACGAACCCTGCGAGTATCACAGGCTGCCATACGTGAACGACTCACAGTACCGAGGGAGACTGTGAACGTTGTGTTCGTTTCGCGCTAGAGTTGCCCGACCTGCGCTGTCTCTTTCGGGAGTTTGTTGGGGATCCTACACCGTGCTACTGGCCACTGGGCTCACTGACATGAACGGCTCTACTACTGGTCGGTCTATCATACTGTGGAGCGATCAGTCGAGCCACAACTTTCTGAGCAGTAGCGGACACCCATTTCCTGCCGCCACCTTCGTCAACAGCGCCGATCTGAGTGTGTATGGATAGCTGCCGCGCGTGGTGCTAAGCACTACCTCAGAGCATATACATCAATCACGCAGAGCCTGTCACTACCATCTACTGATCGGTATGGCTGAAGGCGGTCGTCGGAGCCTCCGTCAAATACCTGATATCATCACATCGCATCGCAATGCATTACGGAAGCCTCCGGCGTAATACACCTTCAGCTTCGATGTCCGTGTCAGGGGCAAGACGTCCTACAACAGCGGTGTACAATGTTGCACCTGATTGAGTCGCAATAACAAAGGCCGATTGTATTTGAGCATAAGCTTCCTCAAATGCCCAAGACGACTATGAATAAGCATGTTTCACCGAAGGCCTTGCGAAGTATCACGCCAACATGAGACAGTTCTCGCACCGCCTTGGACCCGTACTTGCATGAAGCCTTCGGTAGTCTTCTACGCCTTCGCCTACTTTCGCGCTCTTTTCCAGCGCGCTACAGTTGTCGTGCTGCACCGTTACAACACTTGCATGGTCCGCAATAATGATATCTTCTAGACCTGGAAGATAATTTGTTTCAGATAGCGAATCGATTGCGACTGAAGTGCTCTCCGCCACGTGCCGCTAGTCACGCCCTCCGGAAGACACAACCGTTCGCCCACGTGTCTTTCAGATCATCGAATCGCGTAGTGTGTAGGCCTCGTGTCTTGCAATCCTCTGGGCTGAAGCATCTGTGTTAGCGGCACGCCAGATCTGCGAAATGCTCAAGGGTTTCTCCACACAGCGCAGACGACCAAAACCTTGTCCCGGGCGCGGCAGGGGCCCATCCTTCCACTCGAGCGCAACCGATCGCCACACCCGAGGAACCGTGATCATCCCCAGCATCCCCTTTTCACCCCCATGTTCAGGGTCGGTGCGAAAAGACGTCCAACAGACCCCAACCACCAACCATGGTACTTCTCATTACTTCACAGGACCCCCGGTTCGGGATAATGAAGACTGCTTAGACTACCGCCACTGGATGCTATGCTCAAACACCTGGGTTGGCCTTTCTCTGTTGATACTTCCCAAACTCATGCACGACTTCAACCATTGTGCATTACGTTACCAGCGAGTCATGACCTTCCACCGTTACCTTCAACTGGTTGAATAAACTGAAATCACAGATACTCTTGCCACACATCAAGGCAAGCATGACGTGCTGAGATGGCGATGATGCATCGATTTTGTGCGAAGCAAAGCATGTTAACCGATAGTGCGATCCATACCTCAAAGCAAGAAATCTGCGTCTTCCAGTGACTAGATTTTATCTAGCGCACAACTGCACCGAGCTCGCCTTGGAATCAGCGGCGCTATGTGACGATTCTGGTCAATGGACACACCACAAAGGCAAGCACCCCGGAGAGCATGCCACGTTGCATTGGATAGCGCAATAATAGAAGCAGAGGACCTCGAGCTTGAGTTATGTAAAAGCTAAAGAGTAGTCTCTACACAGATCCGGATGGTCCCTCTGCACGTCGCCCACCATGGCACCTCGGGCGTGTGCACACAAATTTCTCACCACTAAGGTTTGAGCCGAAAAGTGACCGCGAGACCGAAAATGACTCGGCGCAAAGCATGCAACACTCTGCCAACTGGTTAAGGCTGCACGGACTGAATATCACTTGCAACCGTCGAAATGGTCGACCGGTAGACGTAAATGAGTCCTAGTGGAGTGCTAGCATAAGCGAGCTTGCTACAAGATAGGCGCCATCCCTCGTGGCAGCGTTGCGGATCTCGTTCACTCCTTTATGCCGCAATCATGGCTTCGTTATCATTTCTTGCGCGGCGAATAGCCTTATTGGCCCTAGTCACATCTACGAATGCAGGCCTGGTGGACTTCTTGACTGGAAATGGATCGGGACTCTTAAGTTCCATCACTGATCCTCTCCTCGAGACAGTGCAAGGAACTCTAAGAGGCGATGGTTTGATCGATGCGACTTTGGGAGCCGTCCAGGGAGTCCTTGGAGTCGATCAGGAATTCGATTATGTCGTTATCGGAGCCGGCACAGCTGGCGCTGCCATCGGCGTGAGGCTGGCCGAAGCAGGCCACTCCGTCGCCATCATCGAAGCTGGAGGATTCTACGAATACGAAAAACCAGTCCTCGGTAGCACACCTGCGGGAGGCTTTATTGGAGTCGGAGCGAGCATCCTCGACAGCGTGCCGACTGTAGACTGGGGATTCGTCACCGAACCACAAGCTGGCTTGAACAACCGCCAGGTTCACTACACAAGAGGAAAATGCGTGGGCGGCAGTAGCGCCCTGAACTTCATGGTCCATCACCGTGGTACTACACAAAGCTACGAAAAATGGGCCGACGCTGTCGGGGACCAGAGCTACACCCTCGACAGCCTGATGCCTTACTTCAAGAAATCCGTGACCTTCACGCCGCCTGGAGATCGATCGATTAACGATGTGACCGAGACCTACGATGAATCTGCCTTCTCAAATCCCGGTGGACCCGTGCAAGTCGGCTACGGATACTGGCTTACCATCTGGGCGACATACCTGGAGAAGGCCTTCCTGACCCTTGGCCTCAAAGCCACTAGCGATTTTAACAACGGCAAGCTTCTGGGTTACCACTACTCGCAAAGTACCATCAGAGCCAGTGACCAGACACGTAGCTCTTCGGCGGCCTACGTTCACGCCGTCAAAACAGGCAGTGATACGTCGAAAAACTTGAAGATTTTCACCCAGACCCAGGCTCGTCGCATTCTCTTCGACAAGTCTTCCAGAAGACCCAAGGCTACTGGAGTCGAAGTTTCAGCTCTTCTCGGTCTGGCAAAGTACACTCTCAGCGCCCGCCACGAGGTCATTGTTTCTGCCGGAACATTCCAATCGCCTCAAATTCTTATGCTTTCCGGCATTGGTCCTAGCGACCAGCTTTCGGAGTACGGCATCGATGAGGTTTACTCTGCGCCTGGTGTCGGCCAAAACATGTGGGACCACGTCCTGTTTGGGCCCTCATACTCTGTGAAATTCTCCACGATCGGATCCTTCATTTTGAGACCTGTCTCGCTCGCGAACGCACTTGTAGAGTACGTCACGGACGGCAAAGGCCCACTGACCTACACTGGTGACTTACTTGGCTGGGAGAAGCTCTCCAAACTGGACTCGTACCGCAGCAAACTCAGCCAGCAGACGGTCGATGCCCTGGACGAGTTCCCTGAAGACTGGCCTGAAGTCGAGCACATCGCCACAGATGCCTACGCAGGCAACTTCAGATTTCCTTTGTTACAACAGCCCTTGGACGGCAACAAATATGTTACCATTCTCGGTGCGATGACCGCCCCGTTGTCTCGCGGCAACATCACTCTCAGATCATCGAACCCCCTTGACAAGCCGGCCCTTAACCCTAACTGGCTGACCAACCCCGTCGACCAAGAACTAGCCGTCGCGTGGTACCGTCGTATGCGCGAGGTGTTCACGACACCAGATGTCGTGTCCCAGCTCAAACGCCCTGGAGTTGAAAAGTACCCTGGTCTCGACAAGCAGAGCGACGAGGAACTCCTAGACGTGATCAGAGACAGCGCTATCACAGTCTGGCACGCCTCTTCGACTTGCCGCATGGGCAAGAGTACCACCCAAGACGGCGTCAAAGAGCGAGTCGACGAGATGGACGTTGTCGACAACGAGGCCAAAGTCTTCGGCGTGGACGGCGTTCGTGTCGTTGATGCCAGCGCCTTCCCCTTCCTGCCTCCGGGACACCCGCAAAGCACCATCTACGCCCTGGCAGAGAAAATTGCGGACTTGATTGTCCAAGGACGGGAAAATTGAAGCGTGTCACTTGACGAAGTGACGAATTTTCTTTATTTCTTTCCTATTCTTCCTCTTCCTCTCTGCTGGCGCTCTATCGCTATGCCATACCCCAACGACGTTCGCTATAGCGTATTTAATAAGCATGAAGCTTGTTACCTAATTATTCGACTCACCTTCCTTTACCCTCTGCTGTCATCTTCTCGGCCATGTGTCCCAGGAGAGGCGCCCTACAATCTTTTATAATCTTCTCTTTCTCTTAGCTATTAGCATTACTTTCTCTACTCTTAGACATTTAGTTAAGAGATAAATTATCGTCTTGATAACACTCATGCTTGACCATGTTGGCGAATTTAGATTTTCTGTCCGAATCTATTTCCATAGAGAAAAGTTCATCGTCGATGCTCGAATGGATGACTTTTGTGTCTTGAGGAGTCTTGTTGATATGTGGTGGCGGATGGACATATACGGACGACCGTTAAGGCATCGCGACTTCCCTTGTTCCCTTTGCCCGAGGCCAAGGGGCGTCCAAGCTACATGCAACAACCTCACGGCATGACCTGGGGAACTCCTGATTTTGCATACCGCCGCAACGAAATTAAGAATTAAGACTGTGTTCATTCTGGGGGACCGGGAAGCTCGCAGGACGATACTCACGATCAATAATGCAGCTCTCAAGGAGAAAAGCCGCGCGTGGCGTCTCCGCAGCAGCCTGCATGAAGGCGACTTCCTCTCATCACGCCGTGACTGGGTCGACACTCAAAGGCCTTCGAGTCGTATGATATGATGGTGCTCTAAGCGCCCCTTACTATGCAAGTGACCGCCTGATTCGCCTCGCCACTTTCAGGTAGACAAGCCGTCTCAGCTCGGCTATACTACATGGCTACATATACCCGAATGAATCCCAACCTGGTTGTCCTCTTTGCGAGATGTTGTGCAACAGCATTCGCAAGACATCCTCTCGACCTATTGTGGGTCTTGTAAGTTTATACGATTCAGTATGAGGCCCCCTGTGCACGACTACGAGTTCAGTGTGGTATTGCCGCGGACGGATGAAGCGCATCTTCTTGGGTGAGTCGACGCGCACAGCGACTAATGGCGCGCTGAAGCTGATACTATCGCAGTGTGGCTATCGTTCACAGCCTACAGGGTCATCCACTGAATACATTGCTATACCCGGCCTCGTCTGGCTCGGGCACAACATCGAGTGTCAAGCATTCTCGGCTGAGTATTGTCAGGCTCTTCGGCCGCGAGGAAGTTACCTCGAATGAACTCCGTCGGGGAACAAACTACTGCGGGATCTACCTACAGCCATGACCCTCCGAGCAAGTCTGAGGCATACAGGCCGACCGCTCTTTTGCCAGTCCAATGTCCAGAAGCCAGAACAATGGTCTGGGGATATGGACCATCTGAGAATGTGCGAGTTCAAAAGGTGCGATGACCCTAATTACCGTAAATCCGGTGCCAATTGAAGAAACTCTACGAACATGCGGCTCATTCAACCTGCGGTAGTGAGCCTCAAGCAACCCTACACAGTGTGTAATCTTAGCATAACACCAACAATGACTTTGGGCGGATCGTTAAAACAAGCCAGGTCAGCGCGAGCAATTTGCGGTGCCGGTTCGTGTCACGAACCAACACGCTGTATACGAGTCTCTCTCCTCTCTAGCTCACCGGAGCATGGGACTCAGAGAGCGTACGGTTGAGCTACTTGCGCCAGAAACATGCAATTGACCGCTGGATCACCCAGAATATCGTGCTTGGCTCACAAGAAGTAACATCGGCAGCAATCGCTGATTGTTGCGGCTCACTGACCATCCGTGGTCAGGAAAGTCGGTACTGGTCAAGTCGCTAGCAGTCGCATGTGCAAGATCCGCCAATGACCTGGACCCATATTGCGACATTTTTTTCGACGGCTCTTCTGCTTAGGAAAGTGTATCAGGTTTCCTGCAAGCTCTTCTCTTCCAGCTCTTACCGGTCTGCCTAGAGTAGTCATGGCGTCGTTCATGTGGAACAAATGGCAAAGCGCCTACGCAATATGACCTAGGGTCATTTGGAGGTGAAACTACGACACGCGTCTCGAGACAGCCACGGCGAGGTGACGTCCAATGGATGTTCCATCTCTCTCACAAGCAAAGAACCAGCCATTGCCGGCTCCATGGCACCCTCCGGTCATGGCCGCCCAGTTGATCAATTTGTTTATCTGTCGGCGTGTCAATATTTTCTAATTGGGGAAGGTTCAAGATCTTGGGACAAGCCTCTCCACCGGCTTGCTTCGGTGGTGGCCACATGTACATTGCTGATGCTTACTTACGCTACTGCCGTCTGGACGAAACGGGTCCTTTTGCTGTCGACGGCGGCTCCTCCGTCGGGCAAATCAGGGGAACGTTTGACGAAGCACGAAAACACCCCCGACACGGATCTCAGCAATGCGATCTTAGGGTCTTCCGCTGCCAGTTCGTCTCGTCGATCACCGCTTCCCGTCGCCAAATTCGAGAGATGGCCACCCAGAGGCATCGACCTCGAAGAGGCCGTCAGTGAATCACGCTCCTGGCTTCTACGTGCATAGCTGGAGACGATTTCCAGAGGGTTGGAATCTATCGTGCCATCATCTCCTACGTTCAACGCCCATACCAAACTTTCGCTTGCCTCCGATGCTCTCAGTGGATCCGTTAACATGGTTAAATCGTTCGTGGAAGAAGCTTTCAGAAGTTAGCCAACGATTGATGAAGGGTATTTTGGAGCTTTCACATCTGTCAGTAACAAATTCACACACCGAACCAAAGCCATCGAAGTCTAGCCTGCGTGTACGCAGCTAGGCCACGACTATGCGGCCGACCTGCAAGTGGCGCCAGCTGTCGGCTCCGCACGAATTCATGCAGGTTCACATGCAACACAGCAATGACTAAGTACCTCCTACTCCGCTCCTCGGGTCAGGTTTTCGGGGTCACCAAATCGAACTGCGCGACTGCCAATACACCAAGCGGGCTGAGGAGGACATAGAGCAATGGCATAAAGCAGTGAAGCAAACTAGAGCAAAGAGACGAGAAAGACCTCGCGGTAGTACATTCTACCCTACAGGGGCATTGCAACAACCCATCCTCTTAGAGGCTCTCTCACTATCGCTAGGCTGTAAGCGTAGAGAGAAAGGGCGATGCTGTCGAGTTAAGTAAGCGCTTTGGTGTCGTGTACATTCTCCATGAGGTATACATACATACACCATGTGGCAGGTACTATAGTTCATTGAGAGCTTTTCGTCCCACAGTCTTCAACGTGCGTTTACTATTATTGGCCGAGCTGAGCTACATGTGCTCACTCAAATTAGTCGCTGCAAGTCACTTCACACTTGTCGTTGCTACTCGCTCGCTTACTCACTTGCTTACTTGCCGGGCGCTTACGGTTACGGTTATGTACGATATGTGAATGTAGCATGCATGAGTCTACGGTTCCTTCCTATGCGGGGCGTCTGTCACATGGGATGGCACTGTATTCGCTAACATCTGTAGCAGTAGCAGGACTTCTGTTACGTATTTCAAGTAGTTGTGATTAGTTCTTTGGTGTTGAAAGACTTAGGAGAGCAAATGGTCCGTCAAGAGACTCGAACTCGTCTCATTTCATGACTTAGGGAGCTAGTAGCTAGCCCTATCATGAGTAATATTTAGCAGTTCGCATAGGAAGATACATGCATACATCGATAACATCATCAATCCACTCTACCCACTACGGTACAGTACAGTACAGCACATGTACGTGATTCATGCCATCATGCAACCCAAGCAACGCAAGGCAAGGTGAGCTTGGGTCAGGCCCCGCTCACCAAGTAATCCCTACATAGTACATGATACCCACCCAACTGCATAAGGCGTCTACCGAGCCCAGTAAAGCCAGCTTCCTGCATCACTACCTGAGCCTTAGGTATACTAAGGAGTCGACAAAGCACGTGGCGAACTCGTACTGGCCTGACAGTCCTGCTTCGTCATAGACTAGAGAAGTTGTTGGTGTAGGTGTAGGTAAGAGTCATAGCCACGATGAAGAGCGAGCGAGATCGTGAGGGAGGAATGCTAAGTTCTCTTGCCGATTGTAAGCGTGAGTGGATCGGTTGTCAGGTGTCAGTGGTACCTCAAATAGTTGGCAGTAGTAATAGTAGTAGTATACTTCGTAGCGAGAAGCTGTGTAAGAGCAGACACGTGCAGATCATCTCCCCGTGAAGAAGAGACGAACGACGCAAAGTCAAACCCTCTTCCGAACGCGAACGGCAGATGATCGC
>Ga0265797_10000805_pt1 | contig 57094 bp, 52 predicted proteins | sample P2T30metagenome_FD_192433 | JGI IMG/M metagenome (GOLD analysis project Ga0265797, IMG submission 192433) | Plant litter microbial communities from East Loma Ridge, Irvine, California - P2 T30 | ecosystem: Environmental > Terrestrial > Plant litter > Unclassified | place: USA: California...
GGCTTGAGCGAAAAGCATTCAATGAGCGGCGAATTCTATTCTATACCCCTGGCCAGAGTCTACGTTATGACATCTAGACTGGCCAGTCCATCTTCTCACGCATCGGCTTGGCATAAGTTTGACGAACTTGTTTGATTGCATTGTAGGCATCCTGCGCTTGCGCGATGCGTACTGGAAGGAACAACATTTTTGCTGCAGCATTGGTATGGGCGTTTTCTGGGTAATCACATTGTGCCATATACGATCTTGGCATTGTTTACTGGTGGCGCGATTATGCGCGTGCGAGTGCGGAGTGCTTGTAGAGGTGGTGTTTGAGAGTGTGAAGAGTACTACGGATTGGGATGGGTGGACTTGCATGGCCGAGCTGCGTGGAAGCTGCATAGGCTGCTGCGGTAGAAGTCGAGCCGAAGGTGGAGATAATGTATGAAGTCGCGCGATGAAGTCTTCGAAGACTTACGTTGCCTACTGTTGGTAGATGGCTTTAGAAGCCGGTGTAGGTATCTGATCATTCTCCCACTCTCTACGTCATCTTTCGTCTTGTTGTTTACGGTGCGAGGGACGCGCTTTCCTCCTCATCTTCACCGTGCTTGGCACTTGCCGCTCGCTAGCACTCACCTTCATGAAGCTTCCCTCACGTCCTCCGCAGTGGAACCTCACTTTACTGCGTGTTTTCTTCCTTCCCTCAATTTTCTCACGCAGGCGCCGCATTCGCTGCGTGCTGCCCAAGGTCATCGCTTCGCAGCACTACCTGCCTTATGGGAGGCTTCAGACGGTAGCTCTCTTCGCCCGCATCAACCGGTGCTTGTACTTGTATCACGCGTCGCGCGCACGATGGATCCCGCCACTACCAAGGTCATACTTGGGCTCCATCCCGAGGACCTGAACGCCGCCCTTCAGAGCCTGTCCAGGACCAGCCCTGATGACCTCGAAGGGGCTGCTTTCGCCGCGTTTCGCGATGAGCTGATGAGGGGCTGGAACAAGTTACACGATGCAGTCTTTACGCTCATCATCGTTCGGGAGGACGACGCCGTTCGAGAGGCTTTTGCGCAACACGCGGGTGAAGCGCAGCAGGCTGATCGTGAGTACAAGCGTTTTGATCATGGTACATGAATCAATACTAACACTATGAAGGCAACTACGAGATGGCTTGCAGATTTGCAGGTCTGCCAGTGCCTCAACGCCCTGCGGTATCGAATGATCACGGAGCCCACGGAATCGCAGCAGATAAGCAGTCCGAAGGCGTGAACGGCAGGACGCTCGCTCAAGAAGCTCCCCGCTTCAGCTCCGTTGGGACGCAAACGGCACCTACCAAGACCAAGCCTCCTGCCGGAAACAGCTGGTGGCCAGCCTTGTCACTAAACAGTTTCAAGCGTTCGCGCGTTGAAGATGCGGATGATGAAGACAAGAACTCACTCACACCATACACGCATGAATCTACACTCAAGAAACGGACCGCCTGCGTTGAGCCGGCAGAACTTAGGGAGGCAGATGACGGGCGAACCAAGCGAACCAAGCTTGTATCAGAGGCCAGCACTACCCTTATTAATGCTACCGCCAATGCCGCCTCGTCCAGCACAATCAGCAATGAAGATCATGGTCTCCCTGCAGCGGGATCTGGCACTATCATGTCTCGCAAATGCTCTGCATGCTTAGACATGCACCCCATCCGAGACACAATCCAGCTTCAATGCAAGAACACTGGTGACGCCGAGGCTCATGCATACTGCCGCGAATGTCTCATCCACCTCTTCGAAACCTGCATTACAGATTCTTCGCAATTCCCACCGCGATGCTGTAATCAGATATTACCCGTCTTTGCCTGCATCCCGTATTTGCCGCCTGCGCTCTTCGCACGATTTGTGGCCAAAAGTGAAGAACTGGAGACGCCAAACCGAACGTACTGCAGTAACGCTCTCTGCTCAAAATGGATCAGACCTGTCAACATCGTAGCAAATATCGCGACATGCACAACATGCATCCACAAAACTTGCGAGACCTGCAAACGTGGGCAACATGAAGGTCTTTGTGAAGACGATATGGATGTGAAGAAGCTTCTGGATGTGGCTAAAGAGAAGCAATGGCAGACTTGCCCCAATTGCAACGAGATGGTAGAGCTAAAGGGTGGATGTCTTCACATCACGTACGTACCCACGTCCGTTGCGCATCTGATGCGGTCAACTGACTTTTTAGATGCCGCTGCCAACACCACTTCTGCTACCGGTGCCAGGCGCCATGGCGTACATGTAATTGCGGAAAGAATGCGCGCCGCATTGCTGATACACCAGTACCCGCGAACTTTGCCGCTCCAAACGTCGTCAATCCCGCAAACATGGCACCGCCCGTACCAGCGTTCTTCGGTGCATCAGTGGCGGCTCACAATGCTCCCATCTACCTTGCAAACCCCGCTCACGTCGTACCTCCTATCCCACCGTTTGGCTTTGCACCAGCTGTGTATGCCCCAGTACCAAACGCTCCCGTCTTTCAGCCTCAACTGCATGTCCCAGTACAGTTTCAACCCTTCGGTCAGCATCCGCAGCAACACCATCCTCGGGCCGATGACCACGAGTTTAGGCGATTATATTGGAACAAGGGCGTTGATACCAAATGCGATTACTGTAAGAACCAGGACCGCTGGGTCCATGGCTGTAACTTTAGAGGGTGTGATGTGCGGGTTTGTTGGCGATGCACGAAGCGTTACCATCCCAACTCCACTACAACCTGAAAGCCGCCTTCTACATTTCGAGCGCAACACATATCAGGCGGAGAGTTTCAGTCTACACGTTGCTCACAGATAGGTCGTATGCTACCTGTATAGATAGCTAGCTATATGAACGCATATGCATGGCACTCTCCAGAGAGCATGTATATAAATACAGCATAGCATAGTAGTTAGTCGACATCGGATCTAAATTCCGCTAATGCAACTCTCACTTCACAAAGCTCTATTTCTTGACCGCAACAACGAACAACCTCGGGTATCCCAAAAGCACCTTCCCATCCACCAATTCCGGATACTCGCCCTTCAATCCCCTCTCATACTCCTCCAAAAACGCCTTCTTCGCCTCCTCCCCCTCAATCCTATTCAGATAAGGCTGCAACCCCGTCCCCTTGACCCACTCCACAATCGCGCCCGCATCCTTGAGCACATGCATATACTTTGTCCTCCACACATTAACCAAACTCGCCTGCCCAACCAACGCATTATAAAACGCACTCGGCTCTTCTATAGGATCCAAATCCGGCCTTCTCGTATCCTTCAAATCTCCAATCTGCGTATCCACGAAGGAGTCTGACCACGCTTTCCCTGATTGCAACGCCGTCTCGCGCATCATCCGGTGCGACGGCTCGTGGTAGTTATCCGGTACCTGGATGGCTAACACACTCCCGCTTTTCAGTGAAGAAAAGAGGCGCGCGAGGGTGGGAATACGTTCGGAAGACCGGAGCCAGTGGAATACCGCGTTGCTGAACAATACATCCACATCTCCATCTGCTTTGAACGTCGCTAGATCGCCTCGTATGAAATCTACACTATCTTTCCCTTCGAACTCCGCGTTTGCCTTCTTCAGCATGTCGGGACTGCTGTCCATACCCGTGATGCGCGCAGAGGGAAACGCATCGAGGAGGACTTTTGTACTGTTTCCAGGTCCGCAGCCGAGGTCGTAGATACGTAGGGTTGAGCTGGTGATGTTGGTTTGGATTTGAGAGACGAGGTCGTAGACGGCGCGGAGGCGCTCGTTGTTGAATTTGAGGTATTGCGTTGCTGACCAGTCTTTTTTTGGTGGGGGTTCTGTTGACATGGTGGGGGATGAGGTGCTGAAGGGCTGGTGTTGTTGGTGATGGTTGTAGAGGTTGTGTTGGATTGCTTTTTGGATTTGACGGTTTGTGAGTGTGTGCCGTTGGTTAAATGGACACGATGTTGTGACGATGGTTGATAGACTGCGGATATGTATCCGCGGGTGGAGTGTGGCTAGGCGGGCCGATTGAAGGGCTCGAGAGCTGCGAAGGACTGGGCAGGCCATCTGCGCAGAATCTTTGCATCAGCTGGGGAAACGGCTAATGATGCTTGAGTAATGCTTGAGGTGGTTAAGTATGTACAAGAGGTGACAAGCTCTTCGGAAAAGCGCCGTGCTGAGGTCTGGAAGCCCAGCTCAGCGAGTCAGATTGCGTGTGTGGGGTACGAGGCTAGCGGATGGGGTTAAGATCGGCGTATGTCCGGGGTGACGCATCACCGAAGAGGTTCACAGCTTGCTCTCTGTAATCGGAAAAGACACTTGCAATTTCATGAAGCACGTTTTCATTGTAGGTCAATTCTACTTTTGGTTTATCAAAGAAGGCTCAGTGTTGGTCCTGATCTGTCTTGCTACCACACATTACCTCCTACGGGAGAGGACACAAGGAAAGCTATTGACTCTGAAAACGAACTTGCTGAAGGCGCAAAGACATTAGAATCGTGGAGGCATCATTCCCGGGGGACCCGTCTTGTCACCACCATGTTTACCTGCCGTGATCTCAGGATAAGCTGTGCTTCCCTCGTCGTATTCGATCGGGTCTTCGTCGTTGTCTGGCACGCGCGCGCTGGTGCTGAATACCTTGACTGAGAGTGTCTTTTGGTCTGGGAACTTTACACGTTCACCATTTTGCTAAAAGTATAAGTCAGTATTGATATCAGGCATGACGTGGGGTGGACTCACATCATAGACATTCCAGGTCAACTTCTCGGTCAAGAAAGGCACCACGTCCCTGGGCTCCAGGCTCTTCAGGCTCTTGTTCTCAATCTGCTCGACGAGATAAGGTGTGATACTCGTTGTACCGTTCATCAACTTCTCCGGTATTGAGGGATCTTTCTCGGTGTGCACGTCGTCTAGTCGCTCTGGCATCAACATCATCCAGCTTCCCACGTCGACAACTGGATCGGAGTTGAACATGCCGCCGAGCGAGTACTTGACGATGAATGATGGTGGAAGTTTGGAAGCGATCGCTTGTGTCTCGATAGTCCAATCAGTGTAGGTGCCGTTGCTGTCCTCGAGTGTTTCTCCGAATGGCGTTGGTTTGGTACTCATCACTGTGACCTTGCTCTGTGCGCGGGCGCGTCCTCCGTACATCCTTGCAATGCTCGCTGTGACAGCCGTCTGATAGGCGCTATCCGATGCGAATTCCCAGCGCTTCGTTTCCGGATAGGCATAGCCTAGGACAGTGGTGTTGCGACAGTCGTTGAAGGTCATGAATTTGCCGGGGTCCTTTCTGAATGGGAGGAGTTCAGTGTTTGCGTCGACGTCTTGGTAGTCGTCGAGATAAACATTGCCGTGCGGTCCTATGCTTGATTTCTCCATCCAAAGATCGGGGTGCGCTCCCTGATATAGTGCGAGTAGGCGGTCGACGTTGCTGACAGTCTGTTAGATCATGTGATTCTAGGGATTAAGCGCACTTACGCATGATGTAACATGAAGAGGGGTTCGTATGACGAATACTCCAGCGGCCACATATGACCAGGGGTAGACGTGGTGGGATCGTAGCCACCGCCAATAACGCCGTGTATCCAGCCATGCGGGTCTTCTAGTATACTAGAGAATCGTGAGAAAGTGCTCGCTCGGAAAGCAACACCAACCTGAGAGATCAGATTGGTGGACTGGCCATTGAAGGCACCGACAAACATCGATTGTCGCGATGTCGCATTGGCGGTCGCGTCACTCGGCCATCGTATCGTCGAACTCATAGAGGCCCACTGCACGATAGGTTAGAAAACTTTTACCACGATCTTCCGAGATTGAGATCGCTTACCTTTTGATCAAAGCCCGCAGGTATGGGATTGAACTTGTAGGAATACAGCGGATTTGACACCACTGTCAGACTGCCGTCCGTATCCGTTACCGCTATTTCCGGGGCTGTAAAGAAGTCGGGAACGGCGCCAATGGTTGTACCTTGGGCCCAGTCCCAGTAAGGTATGCGGAATTCATTTGCTGCCTTGAGATACCGTTCGATCTGATCGGCGGGTGCTTTTTTGGCGATATCATAGACATGGCTTGAAAGTGCTTGCTACGATCAGTCAGTACCATTGTCGTTATTCCTCTAGAGAAGGGTGAAGACGCGAAGGTATGAAACTCACCTCGAATAGCGCAAGGTACGGGCGATGCCAACCCAGGAACAACTCATTGCCATGTGGACAGTAGCCAGCCTTGCCGATCTTGTTTTTCTTTCCTGGCGCATCACCCCAAACATCGTAAGGCCTTCCATGTATCGCTGAGAAGTATGTTAGTAAGCGATGAACCATGATGGCAGCGGATGCACTCACATGCGATACCGTAGAATGAGTTAGGATTGTTCTGGGAAGTAGTATGAAGTTGTCGTAGCGCCAAGATGTAGAGACTCCATTGGTCTGGCGCGTTGCTCTTCAAGTCCCTCACCTCTCGGCGCACATAGACGTTGCCTGTGAAAAGTTAGCGGTGATCGGTACACGTGCGGTCTAGCTGGGTACTAACCGTTTTCATCTCGCGACTTCACCCCGGTCACTACGCCCACTGTGGACTGCCGGACCGCGTGAGAACTCCTCTTTTCCGATACAGGCGTACACGTGACGTATGACATCAAAAGCCACGGTATTAGATATCGAGCGAGCCACGGTATGAGCATGGTGAGCGACTGTCGCAGCAAATGAAGGGTATATCTGCGGAGAGCCGGTCAGAGGGGAGCAGAGAGATATATATTTGTACATCAGAGCCTGCAGTCCCTGCGTGTAAAACAGACTAGCCACATTGAGGTCTATGCGGTGAGAGTGAGTGACGATCGCGCCTGTCATCCACAGGTGTGATACTAGGTTTAGGAGCCCAAGATGAAAGCAACTGGATGTCGCATAGGATGCAATACACCAGCAGAGCGTATTGCGGACCAGAATTGTTGGCCTCTCAGACCTGTGTTGTTGTTGTGATGACAAGAGATGTGGTAGCGAAAACGTGCCCTGAACCAAGGGATTTGCTGGGTGAAATGTGACGCACTCACCTTGTGACGCGATGAACACGAGAAATACAGCACAAGAGGTGTGAGTTGCCCGCTGTTATGGGAGGATATACCGCTAATGCAGCAACGCAGTATGAGAGCAGGCGTGGCGGGTGCGTTGTAAGTTTACCCTCCCGCTGGCGTTCTTCTAGAAGCGGAAAAGAGAGATGCGACGATGACAGTTGGTGACTTTAATTACAGGGCGAAAGCTAGCGATTGAGATAGAAAGAGAGCGTGTGATGTTTGAGTCGAAGGTGCATCGACGAAAGAAGCATCGTCAAGGGGTTTGTTGACGTGCCAGAAATGTGCTTTTCTGATCACGACCTCGTCTCTCCCGCACCGGTAGTTATCAAGTCGTAGGAGCACAGAATAACATCGCTCCAAGGTTTTCGCGAATTGCCGTTGTGTGAAACATCAGCCGGATACATTACCGCAAGCAATCTTACATAGTTTCGACCGCGGTTTCGGAACGCATGCTGTCTGTCAACGCCGAATATGGTTCGCACGACGCATAAGCTTTTCAGCCTAATCCACAACTCAATATACAGACAAAAGATGGTAGGGCCATTTGTCGGCGTTCGGTAACACCCGCGGATCTCTGCATTCAATGTTGCACGGCGCGTGGAGCAATGCGCAACATGCTGTGTACCCCGCGCGGCTACGTGTCTGACGGACGGAGATTGCCCAACATGAATCCACCGAAGGAGACGTCGCGAGTAAAGTCTCCACAATCCTAGCTTTTCCGTTAATCTTTCGTGCCGTTTGAGGCTCGACAAAGCACCGACGCGCCTAGCGGGTACTTACGGCGACCGATGGCGGGGAATAAGGTGAACTGATTCGCATACATGATAGTGGAACGTTGCAAAACTCCGGAAATAGTTGATTGCTGATTTGAATGGTTCCTAATTAAGACGCTAATACAGGTCATTCGTGCCGCTAGCCGTAGCTGACTGCGTTGTGCATCCTCACACAAGTATTCCGCATAGGACCACATGCGCAAACCGCCTGGCGGCCATCTCGTTCATAACATCGTGTGTATCGTCAAAGTGCCAGTCGAAATACTGGAAGTACCCGTTCGAGGGTTTAGATGTCGTTATATCCGAGAAGTGTCTTTGGCAGATCTTTATCCGCAACCGCCCAGGCCCAGGCACGACCTGCCTCGCCACACCATAGGGAAGATGGGTCTTCTGATTTCTCAAGCATTCCATCTTTGGCCATCGACTTGATCTCATGGCCTGTAGTGTACGTCAAGAAGTGTTCGAATTGCTTTCCGTCCAGAGCGAGAGCGTTTCCAGTGATGCCGTGACAGAGACATGGCTCCTTGGTGAGCAGGCCTCTTTCCCAGATGCATTCCCTAGCTTTTGCGACAACCCGATCCATGCGGTCTCGAAGTCCTGGGAAATATTTTCGGATTGAGAGAATGGAATTGACTACACCCGGTGCTCCGTGACAGACTTCAACAAGCTTGTCACGACCTGGTGGAAGAGATGAAGGGAAGTTGCCACTCTCGTATTGGTAGCTGAGCAAGGCGCCTAGTTCGGCCTCCAGCTTAGATGCCCAGGAAGGGTCGGTAAGCACGATCTGTGTAATGATACCGATTGCGCCATGAACGGCACCCACGTATGCCTTCCCATGCCACTTCCAGGGACGCGGGCTTTGCATAATGTTCTCGATGACCTCATCGGCCGTGTCTTCGATGAGCTCGGTCACGTCCTTGTTGTGAGCGAACGCCCCGCGGACCAAGCGGAGGAGGTACAGATAGCCAGCGCGACCGTATAGCCATTCGTTGGAGGTCTCATCCTCAAGCATGACTGCGGCATGATCGCAGAGCTCCTTTACAGTGTCTGGGTCTTGTGCAGTCACGGCGTACAGGGCAAGCAGAGACATGATGTCGTTGGAGATACCGCATTTCTTGGGAGATGGTGGCGGGAACTCCTTGATGTGAGCCTGAGCTTGTTCGATGTAAGCCGCAGACCATGTGTTCAAGGGGTAGTCATCCAGCTTCAGATCCGGGTATATGTTGTGCAGGGCATAGAAGAGGTAGGCTACTGAAATCGGTCCGTAGTATAGACCACCGCCTGGGGGTACATGATGCGGAGGATAGTCGGTAATCAATCGATCCAATGACGCTAGCAGTTGCTTGTGAGGATCTCGTCGTGCCAACGGCGCATCATTCCGAAAATAGCGGGGTATGGAGGGAGGTGGTGCTGCTTGTGTTGCCGAATCTGCAGGCGGCGCGCCGTCTTCGGACATGATGATAAGAGTATATTGAGTCGAGTTGATTCAAATCTCTCGTTGGAAAGCGAACGGGTAAAGTTGGCGCAGATTTAGGCATGCGCGAGTGACGGAAAGGTGTGGGATCGTAGCTGCCCGACTGTGACGTCAGCGGGGCTAGTCGTCGATGATTGGTCAGCTGTGGCAGTCGCAGGCTAGAACGAAAATTGGCAAACATCACACCAGGAACTCCATGTGCTGTGCTAGTGCAATCTCGAAGTTTCTAAGCTACCTGAGCTACGGGGTATCTGTGTGTTATGGTACATCTCCTTCTCGTCTGATACTGTGATCAGCCTTACTGGATTGACTCATAACAATCTTGCGCCTAAATCCGACGACCTGCGTCTCGTACAGTTACAGTATTCATTACATTTCGCTGATTTGATATAGTCCAGCGGCTTCTGTTGTAATATGATCATGATCGAAGAAAGGACTAGCCGTGGGCGGCATGGCCTGGCCATGGTATGGGCTCAGCGGGAAGCTCAGAGAGACGTGCCATCGAGTCGTTGCGATGGAGTTCATGCTGACCTATCTCTCGACTGTCTAGCTGGGGTGGATCTTCTGGTTCAGTGATCGAGTCTGCTCTGTAAAGTGCTGCTATTTTCTGCTGGAATTGGGTGGATGCTTTCCCTGGATGCAGTCAGCACTGTGTACTGAAGATCGAAGCGTAACGCGTGGACTTACTTGATAACTGCGATGTCATATCGTCACCGACTAAAGGAGAAGGGTATGTGGCTGCTTTGTATACCTTCGTCCGCCGTCTTTTTCTTAGGTATAGGAGTATAGAGGCGATCATTGCGCACAAGATGACTGTGCCTAGCACTGCACCGACCACGGGCGCTACGATTGACGACTGAGCGTGGCCAGCTGATACTGGTGGGTTGATAGACGGTGTCGCTGTGGCTGATGAGCTCGGTGTAACAGTCTTCGATGAGGGCTCTTCTAGGCTGATAGTAAAACCAGTTTCAAGAGATGATCCAGAGGCCGTTGGAAAAGCTATCGAAGAAGTCGTCGCGGTGATCGAGATCATCAAGACCGATGTAATTGGGGTAGGCGTTGATGTATGTGAGGCTACTTACGGTCAGCTCTTACAACCGCCCAACAAACTGGGTGCACTTACATCGCCCTGGAGTCCGGTCCTTGTCGGCAGGACAGGTACTACCTGGCATGCATGGGTCTATCGTGCAGCAGCCTCGGAAGTCGTTGCACTTGTAGAACACGCCTCCCTCCGGGCATGAGCCATCGTCTCTTCCTCGAAGTGCGGGTATCATTGTGTTAGGTTAGATTTCTTGATCGATGAATGATGACGATAGGACGAGAGCGACCAGATATGAAGGTGCGACCACCACCATGATCAAGCCTCATTAGCATGTTTGCATCAAACCATCATCAGACGCAAAGGCAGTGCTGTCGTAGGCCGCCGAGGCGACGCAAACAAAGCGGTGCATCGCAAGGGTGCTCCTTACTGCGCTTCCACGCGAAACGCTCTGCCCGATGCAGCCATGAGGTCAAAGAATTATTGACGCTGCTCTTTGTGTGCCTATATACGTCGTACGGAAGCTCAACTCATCTTCAGGGGTCGCGTGTGTCGATGTATTAATGAAATCGTGGGACGACCTCGGATGCAGAAGTAGCTAGCCCCACCGGCGACCCCGACTTCCCCTTCTCGCGTAAGAACTAATGACACCATCACCAACAACGCCACAAATATTGCGAACGTCGCCCAGCCATCGCATTCCACACCGATTATTGACACTTCTCACATGATGCATCCGGGGAGATTCGTGCACGCGTAATCGCACACATCTCCGTGGTCTGGCCAGGTCATGTCACGCGACTACGCGTAACGATTCGCAACAGCACCACGCGACGCCATCTCGACCCGGCTGTGTGGACTACACGATGGCTGCATCATAAGGAGTGCGAATGTTGAGAGAATACTATTACGGGGCAAGATGCAACATTTTGACAAATACTGACAGGCCTTTAGATACCGCAGACAAGCTTCTCAGCGCGGACAGGTCGCATTCATAATGAATGCCAACACGTCCTGTGAGCTCTCAGATCCGCTCTGGCCAATGGAGGTTGCGATAGTCCACGAGAGTATCATACCCATAGGCCTCCGTTTTGAGAAACTCCCATCGAACTTCGCTAGCGACGCCGTACAATCCGATCGCTTTACCGCTGGCTCTGGCGCTGAGTCGTACCATCTGCGCGGCATATAGTGCCACTGATGTAAATGCGCCGTAGATGAGAACGTTGGTTGTACCAGGTCCATCTGCTCCGTTGTGTGTGGCTCTCCAGTCTGGGTGCTCTTGAAAGATTTGGTCGCGATCGTGAGCAAACGGAGCTTGCAGGCCCAGCCGGTACCATATCGCTTGCGCGGCCGTGAGAGATACGAGGCTCACACTAGCAGCCTGCCCCATGGTGACTGGCTTAGGTATTCTCCAGACTGGATCCTACGGTGCGACAAGAAGTTCTGTGAACGCACCTGGCCGGTCATTGACGCTTGAAGCACCTTCCAAAAATCCTCCGACCTCATCGCCGACGCAAAGGTTCACCTCCACTGGCACATGAACATCTCCACGCTGCAGCATGTCGCAGCACCGGAACCAGTAAGTAGGAATTGAAGATTAGTAGGCTCGGCCCGTTGGCGGCACGAAACATCCGATGCACCTCCACTCTATGTGAAGATGTGATGTGGCTTTGCGCACCCACAACCCCTGTCTAGTCCGTTTCAAGACCATCCAGACCGCAAATTTCCTGAGACTGCGTAATTGGTGGTGCGTGTTTGTGGATCACACCATCCTTTTCATGTAAATGGAAAAACACATTACCGTGATAGACGTGGCAAGGGATGAGAATGGGATTGGTGTTGTATAAGATACTCAATCGCTGTGGCTAAGCAAACCCGCTTCACCCCAAACTCACAACACCACACGCTCGTTACCCAACATCTACATCGAAATGATGTTCACCAATTACTCTATCGCAGCAGCCTTCATGCTGGCCACAGCCGTCACCGCAACCCTCGACCCCGCAACCTCCAACACAAACGGCAGCTACCCTTCAGCCCCATCCTGCTCCCGTACGATCCCCACCCCTCTGTCTTCCACTCACTAACTCCATGCCAGCTATCAAAACAAGTAAAGCAATCCAAGCCGCAGAATGCAGCCACAACACCCGCACGTCCGGCCAGACTTTTGCCGTCTTCACCCAAGACCACCAGTACGATGGTAACCACGGTTGGCCATACGGCACATGTGAAGCGTATAACTGCGCGCCGGGGAGTGCGATGAAGAAGAAAGCGGGGACTTGGACGTTCTTTTGGGCGAAGGCGGAGGTTGAGGGAGAGGAAGAGGGCGACGGGGCTGGGTGCATTAAGAGTCCGAAAGACGGGAGTTGTGGGTGTGAGAACTCGGATGGTACGTTCGTGTACAAGGGGACGAACTGTAAGTAGGAGGTTGAAGACAGGCTTGTGGTGGATGCTGGGTGGGAGCTGTGTTGTGTTTGTTTCAATGTATGTAACTTAGCTCAGCTTCATCAAAAGCTATTTTTAACTTCGCTAGAAACTGCGAGGGTGGATAGCCTGGAAAGGCCCCAGGTGGTGTTACTCTACCGATGAACTACTGTGAGCCAGCGCACTTTCCTCAGGGGAACACATGGAAGCTGAGTATACCATTTTCGTTCCTCTTCGTCCACATGTAGCAGCTGCGTTTGCCTTTCTCGACATCTTGAACGCGATAAACAGCCCATGAAGGCTGATCATAACATGTGGATGTGCAACAGCACGTTTCTGAATGCCTTCTCTTCCATAATTCTCTCCAGCCGTGGTTTTGTACATCTTAAGGCTCGCAATTCAACGAGACAACGCCATGGTGTTTACCTTGGACGATTTTGGAAGTCCAGAGAGACAGAAAAACATGACTTCTTTGTACTTGTTTTTTGATATCACGCCCAAACAGTTTCTTGGAGGAAGCAGGCAGTACAAAGATGCAAGTAACACTTATACACACCTGCGTTAGCGCTATGGTGATCCAGGGGACACGCAAGACCACATATGTACAGCGTCAAATGCGAACGGACAACTGTAAATTTCTGGCATCCCTCGAGCTCATGAAGCTTTTCTCCGTTTCCTTTGGTACACCAGGCTCTTGGTATTGTGCGAGCGTGGTAAGAATCGGACACTGTTCTTCTGGGACATAGGTTCATTGAGAAGCCTTTTGTTGATGAAGGCGAGCCATGAACCAGGAAAATATAGCTTTTTTGGTTGCAATTCAAAAGGTGGCATCCGAGGCGTGCGAACGAGCTGCCCGAAGGACATCCCAATCCTATTGGACAGCTTTTTGTACATAGTAGAAAACACATGTTTTTAAATTCTCGGTTTTTGAAAAGAGAGAGCCGGCAACATGTGCAAATGTGCTCTTTGTTTTAACATTGAGCCTTGGAAGTTGTTGAAGAAAGTGAAGAAGATGACAGGGAGTAGAGTTTTATAGTGAGGTCTCGGTGCAGGCACAGACCCATGGAGTCTTCGCCAAGATCCAGGACACAGTCATATCTTTGCCTGGCAGACGTTTTCAAAGGTTACTGTTGTCCTTGCTCAAAGAATACAACATGCGCCAATCGCGAACGTGTTTGAAGTAACTACTCTCGGTCGCGGGAAGATTCAACATGACGGGTGCGAATACCATATTTTTGTAAGATCCGGTGGTCTTCTTCTCAACATCAGAACGATCATTCGCATGTTTAATCGAACTTGAACAACCATGAGCTTTTGGATTTCGTAATTTTTGTGCCGTCCGCAGAGACACACCAGCGCAGCCGAAACATCCAAAGCTCGATTCGGCATTTTTTGGTGCCAGAGGAGACAGCAGACATATCCCGATCGTCCGTGATTTTTGGTGAATTGAGAATAGTTTGGAGTGTAGTGGTGAGCAAAGATCCTGCTATGCAGAACGTGGCTTTTATAGGCGGGAGCATCAGGTGGTCGGGGTGCTTCAGCGCCGGCCGAACAACATGCGTCAGTGGTCGGGCGATTTTGGAAGCAGCACATGCAGTATATGATCTCCGCATTTTGGAATCTCGTTCAGAACAGTCGCTGTCGCATGGAGAAAACGTTCCATGTTTTCGATATGCCGTCCGCCGGCAAAGTCATCCACGCTTCCGGCTTGTATTTGGAATTTGTAGAAAGGATGGAGAGGAAGGCGGGACATGGGATTGGTAGTTGCCCATTTTGAGGAGGGAAGACCGAGCGGCGGACATACACCAAAGCGAGGGTTGTTTTGATAATGAGAACGTTACAGATAGTGTTGAAAGAAAGAACAGAGTGAGGACTTGAAGCGGTTTATATAGACCCTTCCAGATATGTGTGCACGTGCGAAGGTGCGCTGGGGGTTCTGTTCAAAAAAGCGTCGACCTGGAGACATGGGTTTTGTGGCCAAATAAGAAAAGGATCAGCGGCAATATGTCATGTATCGATTGCGAGTGACCAAGCCCAAGCGCCATCCCGCTCATGTAAGTTTCGGTCCATCATCACTCATTCATACAGCCCGTCGTTATATCGTCCGCTCAAATGGTTCGCTGACATCCATCATCATGATGCCGGAGGTATCTTCCCTCTCATCCCCGGCAGCAACAGCGCATCGGCCTTCCTTGCAGCATCCACTTCCTCAGCGGTCGGTTCCTGCGGTACATCGACGATGACGCTAGGGTCTTTCGAGCGGGAGGCCAACATCGCGGCGCGTTTCTGTAGTATGTCAGCCCAACACGTTCAATCATCTTGAACGTCAACCATCAAAGCCTGATGCGTCTACGCTTCATGCCAAGGACCTGAAGAAGGAAACAAAGACGAACATACCTCCCTAACCCCCCTCCCAGCATCCACTCCCTCACCCAGAAACTCCGCATCAATTCCCTCGCTATCATCCGGCGACCGCATGGAGCCTCGCACTCCTCCCAAACCATCTCCCGTTGTACTCATACGCCTCCTCAGCTCCTCAGGCGTTATCGCGCCGCCGTCCAACTCGACCGGCGCATCGTTTATCGCGGGTGTATTCGTGTCGATCAGTGGTGTTTGGCTAGAGACTGCTGGACTAGTTTTGTGCGGGAAGGTAGAGGTGCGGGAGACGGGGGAGATGGGGCCGGAGTTGGGAGCAGAGGCGGTTGCAGTGAGAGGGGGAGGAGAGATGGTGGGTGGTGGGTTTGTCATGGTTTGTATGGCGGAGGGAGTCGCGATGTTGGTATCTGAGGCACGAGGAGTTTTCGGTAGAAGTCTAGTAGTGATGATGGTATGCGCACTTCTCAGCCTCGTCGCTCTCACGGCTGTATGTCGCGAGGTAAGGTGCGTGACGAGTAGATGTCACAGACGTACGTAGGCGGCACAGCTGCCTCTTGTGCAACCCAAGCCTCAGGCAGCCCGCCTTTCGCAGCCTCACGGCCAAACAAAAGGCCGCGAGCGCGTAAGCAGGTCGTGACCGCGATGACGTTTGACGCCCACGCGCCGGCAATTCAGGGTCCAGCGGTTGAAGTGGGGCAGCGACGCGGCAGCTGGCCGGGGTCGATGTCTTGGTATGGACCTTGATCGTCGTGTGCTATATCGGGATACGAGTTGGATGGAAAACAACGCAACAACACTAAGGGTTAAGTTGGCGAAGAAGGCATGGGAACACTGGGTATGTGTGGGTTTGAAACAAGCGCAAAGGCTGAGCTGAGTTCATTCATGTTTCCATCGCAGCGCGGGGCACATGGCTTGCTGCGCCTCCTTCCTCCCGCCCTTTTGTACATCCAATAGCTGACGGGTATCTAGCAACACCACCAAGCTTCGGCCCCCGAAAGTACAGACCATGCAAATACATACGGCGCTCAAGTTACATAACCATAGACTCATTACCCGCTCGCAAACAACGTAAGAGCGCGAAGTACTAGTTAGACTGCTTCGGCATCAGGAATCCCATGGTGTACGCTTCACCAGAGTTCGTCTTCGTGGAATCAGCCTTGTTGCTGTCAGCTATCAATAACATGTAATGAGTCGTGATCATCAGTACTTACGCCCATGTAGACATCCTGCCCGAACATGTTTGCTCGGTTGCCTTGGATAGGTTGCTGATTCGGTGTCTGTCCAGTGGCTGGCATACCATTTTGCTCTGTTTGCATAGGCATGCTACCAAGATCCATAGGGAAGAAGCTGTTGGTCGCTTCCATGCCAGGGTTGGGGCCTTGGATGTATGAGTCCCATGCGTCCTAGTCATGTTAGCAGAGTAATACTGGCGGAATCGTGAGGATGACGTACCCAATTGATATTATCTGTCGGTGGGAGATCTAGATTTTGGAATAGATTCGCTCCAAACAGGTTTGAGAACGGACTTGGTGCATTCTCTGGTCCGGTTGGTCCGCTTGTCGGCTGGTTGTATTGAGGTGTCAAGCCCGTCGACGGCTGAGGCATTGGGTCGTTTAGTAGATTGGCCATACCGGCAGGGTATCGCTGATCGAACATGTTGGCATTGGGCGTCATGCCGCCTGTGCTGAGTAGGCCTAGTGTCATCGCTGCCGAATGTTCAGGTGCGACATTGGCGTCTTCCATTGGTGCCATGGTCGGGTATGCGGATGTAGCTGCTTGGAAGCCATTGGGCGTCTGTTTGGCTACCCGGTTCTTCTTCAGTTGATCCAGCATGACACTGAGCGTGGTGTGCGCTTTGTATGCTTCCATGGAGTGATCTTTCAGACCATCCCAGATGCCCACCGCTATCTCTATAGCTTCGAGCATCTCCTCGCAGCGATCTGAACTCCACACGAGTGTGTCTCCTGACGGTGGAGATCGAGATGGCGCTTCCCTAGCAGTGTGGTAGAGATCAGAGGAGATGATCATCGCTGCAAGAAGGAAGTCGACAGTGGTCAGCGATGAGATGAACCATTTGACGTTGCGCAACCGACCGCCGGCCTGGCATTCCCGGTGCAAGGTCGCTTGGTGCTTGAGAAGCATCATCGAGGCTTCAATAACCGCTTTCCTGGAGTAGGCAAAACGTGATTGCACTCTCGCATAAGACAGGTACTTTCGATGCAGTACGCATATGATCTTGAGGAAGAGGAGATCTAATGTGAAGCGTTGCATGATCAAGGTAGAAGGGTCGCGCGCCGCTTCATCCATCCCTCGCATCTTGAGATGCGGCGAGATGTTGTCGTGTAGCTCTCGAGCTTCCGCGTCTAGCTTCATGACCTCTTCGTACGAAGAGCATGTCAAAGTATCGGTGCACTCGACCGCTTCTCCGAGCTTGTAGATCAATCTTGTCCGATTGATGAGGAAGAGTGTAGGTGTAGCTTCGGTTTCTGGTCTCGAAGGAGGTAGTATCTTCATGTCTTTGTGGAGTTCATCGTCGTATATATTCCGCGGTATCTCAGTGTTGGTGTCCCGCGGTCGGACTATGGGCGGCAACCCAGCCTGTGCGGAGAACAGCAGATCAAATGAGCGGACCGCAGCCCAGACACGTCTTCGCATCTCCGCCTGGAAAACGGGTATGCCGGCATATGGCGCCGCATCCCGATGCAAACCCATGCGCATCGCTAGCCGCACAATAATTCCCGTGCTTATCAAGATGCCAACTTCGGCATCTCTACTACGAGCATACTCTGCGTGGACGTGCAAGATCAAGGTTTCCATCATTCCTGTGATGGGCTGCGTAATATCTGACATGATCAAACATTGCGCCGTCAAGTCTCCATATTCTCTTGACATCTCCCAAGACTTGTTATGGTATTCCGGAGGCTCATCACCAGCTCGTGTATACGACTGTAACGCGATACACATCATCGCAAACACAGTACCAAGCCAGATAATAGGCGTCTCTTCTGGTTGTGCCCAGTGCCTGTCATATTCCTCCTGGAATGAAGGACCGTGTATTATGTGAATGCCGGGATCGTATGTGTTGAAGAAGCGCGAGACGAGGAGATCGGCTGTGGGCTTTGGTGGAAAGCGCGATAGAACCTCGGCTTTGGAGGTTGGTTTCTGTCCGCCCATCAGGAAAGATGTACCCGGCGGTCGATCTTCGACGTGAGTTGCCTTGAACCGCTTGAGCTGATCCTCGTACTGTTTTTTGTGCTCGGCGAAGTAGTTCTTGACTTCCGACAATTCGCCCAAGATTGCGTACCAGTGTGCTTCTGATGCGAATATGGTGTGGTTGTTGTGCACCTTCATTACTCCAATTGACTTTGTAACGGTCTCCATCTCGCTTTCATCGTTCACATCCTCCTCGGGTATCGACTCGGGAGCGCCGGTGCTCATGCTCGTGATCATTTGGCTTGGGTCGAATTGCTGGTCCGGGCCAGCATTGGCCATGCTGTTCGCGATAGCTGCTTGAGCAGCGGCAGGCCCTGCGCTCTGCGCGCCATTGGTCATCAGCGAGAGAACCAGCCCCTCGAGACGGTCAATGCGATTTTGCATATCATCGGGCGTCGTGGCGGAGCCGGTGCTGGCTGAGCTCTTCTTGCGGTTGCCTGGAGCAGCGTACGTACATGATGCCGTATCTCCGCGTTTGGTGCAATTGTCGCAGGGATGACCTCGATTGCATTTCAGCCTACGATGGTCAGCATGTGGCGATCATTGCTTCGTTGTCGAGATGTGTGCCTACTTTCGATGCCTGCATGCTCCACATGATAAGGGAACTCGATTCCGTTTACGTACAACTCTAAATTGCGGATCTGGCGGCGACTGTCCTGCGCTCGACGAAGTCGTTGAAGGCGGAGTGGGCGGCATGGTCGCGATCGCGTCGTCTGCAGGCGTGATATGGGACGACGGAGAATACGGACTTAAGCGCTAAAGTCCGTTCGAGATATATGATGGAATCTCACGCCTTGGTGGTCGCCTAAGCTGCAGGACTAGGGTGTTGACTGGTCCAGACTCGTGTCGTGCAGACGTTGGTGGTCGCTAGTATGCGCTTTGCAGAGGAGAGTGTAGCGAAAGGTCGTAAGGTGTGCGATTCTGCGATTGCGGCCCGGTGCGGTCTTAAATCTTCCGGAGCTGAGCTATCTCCATGCGCCAAGTGCTATGACTCTGAGGCGTGGACTTGAAATGGCGATACTGCCCTGGTGTTGACTTGTATGCGACTTGCTTCCGCCTTTCCACCAGTGGATGTCGTCCAGTACGGCACACTTTCCGCTCTTCTTCTTCAGATACTGCCTCTTGTATTGCGCAAACGTACGCTTCAATCGATGCGTAGGCGATTCGTCGTTGTGTGGTTCGTCTAGATTCGGCTTACGCAGCGCTTCTTAAGAGGGGGAGGTGCAGCTCATGCAATGGGCAGTCGACCTCGCGGTGAGAGGAATGTGGTCTAGCGGTGTATCGAAGGCTTGTTGACACCTGCTAGCCTCTGTCAACAGCTGCACATTCACAGAACTATGCGCCGATTCGTACTTACTCTCACAGGCTTGCACGCACCGCCAGCTTTCCGTCTAAGGCGCCCGACTCACGATAGCGACCTTTGATGGCGCAGACTCCTCAATTAGGCGTTTGGCGATATGCGCTAGCTTTGGCGACTCGGATAACCCAAGATAAGGAGATCGGAAGAGGTTGTTGTGGTGTTGTAGTCAAAGGCTGGTACAGCCATGGGCAGAATTAGGCGGCCTTTAACTCCGACCACCCTCATCCGTCGCTGCCAAGATGTCCTGCGACATGCGACTCTTCATCATGTCGCCATCACGCATATTCATGTGGCTGACAGTACATTTTCGGTCAGCTCCTTCGGTGGCGAGCTCATCTCCAGCACTACCACTATCCTGCCTCCGTATGGCCCCTCATCGCACACTGCTCTTTCCACATGTCAAGATTGCTCGTGGTCGCGCTTGCCCCAGGCGGGGTCGAACTAGCCCACGCTCAAGCCACCTGCTCGCTGGCGGCAACTCAGGCCCGCTACTTCGTCCGGCGACAAGCTTTTGACAAGTCTGGGGCCTGTTCACAGTTTCTGTATCACACATCACTGTGCATATGGTCATTTGATGCGAAAACCTATCCGAGCGAAACTTTGTTTGAAGAGAAACAGAACTATCTGACGAAATACACAATCTAGGTCCGAACGCAAATATCGATTTCTTCGCAATCACCTCATACAAGGAAAAAACCGAACAGGTCTGCAGGCAACATTGAGCTAAAACCTTGCAAAGTAGGTGACCTAACGTCAACGTAGGCACCAGGCTGTTCAGCTTTTTCCTAGGTTGGCGTGCAACCATCGTTATCATCAAATTCGCCATATCGTCTGATCTATCAGGCTCCGTTACTTGGCCCCGCGCTATTGCCATCACCGTTCGCAGACGCTTGAGGCTCTGCAGCCGCCGTCCAAGGCACCATCTTCTCTGCCTTCGCGTCCCATGTATGCACACCTCCCGTGCCAACATTGTACTGGTAGTAATTCTCCGTACCGCCCTTGATCATCGCCTTCCTGAAAGTGATGTTGATCCTTCCCTTGCCTGCCTCAGGGCCGGCGCGCTTTGGAATACTATGTAGCCAGTTCGCCTGCGTCTTGCCACGCATCAAGACCATATCTCCTGAGCCGAGAGGCAGCTTGATGCCCTTTGGCTCCTCCATCACAACGCCTGCCTTGGGTGGGATAGGCTTGTGTTTCATCAAGAAGTCGCGCTTTGCACCGAGACTGAACGATGCGATTGCTGGATTAGGACCGAGGAACCTCTCATCGTCGGAGTGGTACGATATGCTGTCCTTGCCATCGGCGTAGTAATTGACGAGGCAGAAGTTGAAGGTCTCGCCAGTGGTACCCTCCGTCACCTTCTTCAGTTCTTCCAGACACTGTGGGATAGGACGAGGTGCGCACTTGTAGCGGCTCTTCTCAACCGGCTTTCCAGTCTTTGCATCTACGATGCTGCCATCAGCTGCAAAGCGCGATGTGTCATCAACACCAAATACGGTCGTAAACCGCGGCGTGTTGATCTGTGTTTGCGCGCCCCCACGGGTGATGTTGTACTGCACACGGTAGAAGGGAAGTTCCTGTCGAAGGAACTCGAAAAGCCCTGGCGCAATACTGGAAGGAACGTATGGCTGATAGTATACAAGATCCAGATCCAGCTGGTCGTTCATGAGCTTGCCCTCCTCAGCAGGTGCGAATCCCAACTGCTCCGTGAACGGGGTAGGCAGATGTGGGATGGCGAAGGGGTAAGACGTATGGCTTGACTTATGAAGACTTGCTTCATATCTGGGCTTCTTGGGCTCAGGGCGCTTGAAGAACGAGTCAATGGCACCTCGCTTCAGCGACATGGTCCTTGAAGCTGTGTTGGTCCACACCTGTCCAAGCCTTCCACTGACTATCACGGGCTGGAGGACCTTCACTGTCACTGTCTGGAAGCAGAACTGCTCAGTTTGCCGACCACCAGCGCCTCCTAATGGGAAAGTAGGAAGTATCAGGCTCGAAACGAAGTAGCCTACAATGGTATTGCTGACAGGTTGTTGTTCCACTTTTCTAGGCCTGGTCTCAATCAAAGTCTTGCAGAGGCGACGAAAGATGGGATTTTCCAACGCGTTGATGTACAAGTTCCCACTGGTGCGAGCCAATTGCGTGTTGTATGCGATAAAGGCGTTCCAAAGACCTGCTGCACCGTCTGAGGCTGGCACGCCTTGTCTTGGAGAATAAACTGGTGGCAGGTTTGTGTCACCAGCTCCAGGACCCGATTCAAGTCCAACTGAGGCCAAGCGTTGGGTCAATCCGGCAAGGCCGAGGTGGTCAGCGCGAAGTGCGTGAAGCGCGCGGAGTCTGTTAATTTGTTGCGCTCTCTCCAAAACTTGAGAGTGAGGGATGGAGCGACGCGACTGTTGTACGCGACGATTGTGAACTTCTTGGGCTCTTGCCGAAATTTGAGAGCGAGGAACAGAGCGACGAGGAACAGAGCGACGGGGTCTGCCTGCAGGAGAATTGAGGGATGCAAAATGTGTAGTGAACATTGTCGCGACGCGTCTCTGCGCTGATACTATTCTGAACGTCGATGACGTATGTGATTGGCTTGCACAGACGTCGATGTGATTGGCTGACGGCTGGTAGCGGGGCTAACGCGTGGTTGTGAGGAACGAGATGAAGCCCACACGCGTTCGCGCTCAGGAGTAGCAAACATTATGACGACGCGACCCGCCAGCAGATCTCGCGACTTCTAACCAGAGTAACAACGCCGCGCAAGGGTATCTGCAGATAGGAGTATTGACTAGCTCATCACAAGAGCTATGTATACGTTCTCAGGATTCCCGGGCGATGCGAGGACAAGTCCACGGGCCACCAACGCATTCCAAAGAGCCGGTAAACGCGGCTCTCGGTCATCACAACAACAATTCAGTCAATTTCGACCCTACCATGAAACACTGAATCGCATGTTTGGCGCTGTATCACAGCTGAAGTCGATGCTTTTAAGCCTGAGGATCTGTACCCCACCGGGGTTAGCGTATTGTACCTGAGTGGTATCGCGGGGTAGTAATCATCTCAGCAACGCTTCCCCCAAGTACCTCTTTTGCCTGATACATAACAGCCCTTACTAGCCAAAAGATTTGAGACAACAGCAATGGCCTCGAAGGATGCCAGTCTAGCGGTGTTGATAGACGGTGACAACGTCTCACCCAGGGTCATTGTCGGCTTGATGGCTGAGATAGCCAACTACGGCACGGCCAGCGTAAAGCGAATCTATGGCGACTGGACTTCTCCGTCGCTCAAAGGATGGAAAGAGTGCTTACTCAATCACTCAATAACACCCATCCAGCAATTTGCGTACACCACGGGCAAGAACGCAACTGACGGAGCTATGATCATCGACGCAATGGATCTGCTATACACTGGCCGCTTCTCCAGCTTTTGTATCGTCTCGAGCGACAGCGACTTCACCCGGCTCGCATCCCGCATCCGGGAGCAGGGCGTCACCGTGTTCGGGTTTGGCGAACGCAAGACAAACAACGCGTTCATTGCCGCTTGCGATAAATTTACCTACTTCGATGTACTCAATCTGCCGCCCGAAGAAATTACACTCACAGACCGGCCATTCGGCTTCGTCGATTCCCACCCTGTCGTCAACACAATTCCCAGGCTGGGCAAAAGGCCTCTTGATCAGTCAGCAGTCGAGGGCTTGTCCAGGGCCGTGAATAGTTGCAGGAGCGACATTGACAATTGGGTTCACCTAGCCGACGTCGGCGTCTACCTCAGCAAGATCTCGCCCGACCTCAACGCACGCAACTACGGTTACGAACGCCTGCGTGATTTCGTGGAGGCGTCTGGGATCGTGGACGTCAAGAAGAGAGATATGGGTGACCATCCTCCCGTTGTGCTGGTCCGTCTTAGAGTGCATCGGGATCGAGTCTAGTCAGTGGGCGCAGCGGCCTTACAGGTGTCACAATGGGATGTTCAGTAATCGAAGAGATTTCTTAACTTCACGATCGTTTCATAACGCAAAGGTCGCATCACATCAGAAGTCGTACAGGTAAGAATGCGAACTGGTATACCTTGAATGTACCCGACACTTCAACGTTGCTTCCACAGAAGCAAGTCTATCCGATATACTCCGAACCGTGAACTATCCATCCATCCGTCTACTCTATCTTAATGACAGATACCTGTTTCTATTGTTTACTTCTTCTCCTTCTTCCTCCCTTTCGGTGGGTTCATGAAATCCTGGAATGCTTTATCCTTTTCGTTCACCTTCATGTTTTCCTTCGTCTCTCTCTCCACCTTAGCTTCTTGCCTCCACTTTCGCTCGCATGCTGTACAACCAGCCTGGTTCTTCAGATGGGCCTCGCCTACGCAGCCGTTGCGACACGGCATCTGATGCTTTTTGCAGTACTTGCCCCCACCTGGTAGGTCACCTTCTCGACAGTTTTCGGGGCTCTCGTCGCCGACCCAGCCTGATGCGCCCGGGCAGTGATGTTTAGTCCCCTTGGTGACCTTCGTACGGATCTGACCCTTAGTACCTTGGAAGCCCATGGTTATTGTGTTATGGAAATACTTGATTGTATTCTGTGGTTGCTTGGTTATTGTATTACTGTCGGGTTGCTCGTTGGGATCGCAAATGTCGAGCTGCCCTCGCAGAGCATTATATATGCAGAATTGACGAGATTCATTGCGATAATCTGAGACTTGACTTTGAAAGATTGAATCACATTGAGCGTTCACACCTTGCGCGCAGTGACAGTTCCGAAGGAAACGACGCTGTGCACCGACAAAGCTTGGCATTAAGCAAACAAAGAGCCAGGGCACAACGCGCTCCAGCACCTTTAAAAGATTCTTTTACCTATCGCAACGTCTTCCCTCATCCATCAGACATATCATGTCACCTCGTTCCCCCGACACCGCCGCTTCTCCGGGACTCGTTTCGGATGCGCCGCACGGTGCCAGTGGCCCTGCCGAAGAGACTTGCATGCAACACCAAGACAAACCAGAAGATACCGACGATGAGCAGCAGGACGAGCTACTAGACGATGCAGTCTCGGAATCGAACACGGTTACTTATGGTCAGGAACCATTCGAGACAATTCAGCACAAAGTCCCCGCACTGGCCGCGAAACTATTCCGGCGAAGCCCAAAGGATATCACGGTCCATGAAATGAAGGGTGGCTCTTTCAACCGAGTTATCGGCATCTCGTTTCCACAGAAGCCCAAGAAGTTTAGCTTGGCCTGGTTTCTGTTCCCTTGCCTGAGCGCGCGCAAGAAGAAGTCCGCACACCTGGAGTCATACATTTTCCGTATCCCGCGGTGTAGTTACGAAGAGGATGACGGCTTTGCTGCGCGCATGGGCGACTCTATGAAAGGAGAAGTATCAATTCTGAAGGTAGCTGGCTCTCGGCTGCCTCTACCCATCCCCAAGGTCGCCAGTTATGATCTCACCACTGCGAACATATTCGAACGGCCATACATGGTCCAGGGTCGCCTCCCGGGTCGCACCCTGGCGACTGACCTTGCGAATAACCTGAACATAGAGCAAATGAAGTGCCTCACGAAGCAGATTACCGCTCTTGCTCCCACCATTGCTTTAGTGGAAGGTCCGGCGGGCGATATATCTTCTCAGAACCTCAACAAGCCTCCAAACTCTCCAATCTGCACCGAGCAGTTCTTTATACCGTCTCGTAATGAGCAGAAGAAGCCCGAGCCGGCTTCGACTTATAAGCCCATCGACTACCTTCTTGAGCGATGCGCACAGTGGCGTGCATTTTACGAGGAAGAGGGCGTTTGTTTCGACGACGTCTGGGTGAGCTTCGAGAGGATCTCTAAAGCACTTGAAACCCGGGGCTTTCTGAGTGGGCCATGTGTACTGGTTCATGGCGATCTCAAGCCTTACAACCTCCTAGCCGAAGTACGCAGTGATACCGAGGCGGTGATCACCGGCGTTATCGACTGGGACTCAGCAATCATTGCCCCCGAGTTCATGGCTTATAGAGCTCCATTCTGGCTCTGGGCCCCCGAGGATATGTCTGGCGATGAGTCGGATGACGAAAGCGTGGCAAACGTGGAGGTCACCACTGATCTGGACAAGATCCTGAAGCAAGTGTTTCTCGACAATGCGTCGGAGAAGTATAAGCTGTATGCCTTCTCACCAGAGGCGATGCTGGCTAGACGCATGTTCGATATACTGAAGACGGGAATATTAGGGGGTACCCATCGCCTGGAAGAAGCGAAAAGCGTCATCAAAGAGTGGACTAAACTCCACCCCGAGGATGATGTTCGGTTCCGTGATCCCTACGAGTCCGATTCTGAACCTGAATCTGATGATGAGCATGCAAAGGAAGCAGAGCAAGACGAGATTATGTCTGACTCTGACTCTGATGAAGAGCCTGCAAAGAATGCAGGAACAGATGAATCTGTTATTGCGGAGTAGAAGTAACAAGTTTTCGAGATGCGAAGGGACCGTCAACACTTAATCAATTAATCCGCTCCTTACATTCAATTGCTTGAAGATCATCTTCTACATAGTATAACATGTGAAACATTCATTGTGTTAAAGCATATGTACTTCATCCGTTCGTTACGTTCACTAAAACAAGCACAACAACTTATGAAGAGCTACAGGAGCTTGATGCCATCAGGATGTTTCGTTATCGAGATTTCAATTTTATGTGACGGCCTTGTTGATCTGTTAAAGAGACATTGTGCACCTACAGCTCACCGTATATACATGGTTACTACGACTCATTTCACGATGCACCAATTCTTTCATGGTCGAAAGATCGCCAGTTTAATCCTTCCCTTATGAATTTGTCGAGACCGGGAACAACAAAAGTCAAGTTCATATAACCATCAAAGCCGCGCCTGACGGCGCATCTCGACATGTCATTTCGAGGACTCAGCAAAGTTGACATCGCCTGCATTGAAGCGGCGAGAGCATACCTCCCAGATCGCACCCCGAGCAACGATGAACTGACAACTTCTGGATATGAGAGTGCGAACCCCTTACGCCGCTTGTTCGACGACGAAAATATCTTCACTGAGGGTGGTATAGGCTTTCTGGAAGGGAGAGAAACAGTTTTGAGACTGAAGTTCCGAATTCTGCAACTTGTTGCTGATCTGTTCCCTGAGAGCGAGATCAAAGAGTCTTCACTCCAAGTTCTTGGAATGGGCTCTTTCAACATCGTCGTAGCTGTCACATTACAACACGAGGCGCAACAACGTGACTCTGGGGTCGACTTTAGTGCTAGAGTGTCAAGGTTTCTTGGCATACCTCCGCGAATCCGTAAGTTTGCTTTGAGAATTCCGAGGGACAGAAATGGAGACATGGATGGTGCTCCTCTGAGCGACGTTTCTGGTGACATTGCTACACAACGCGTTGTTTGCTCCCACCTAGCGCTACCCGTACCCAAGATTGAGAAGTACGATCTTGGTCCGACAAATGCCTTGGGACGGCCATATACCCTACAGACCTTACTACCTGGTAAGAACTTACATGCATTGTGGCTAGAGCTAAATCCACAACAGAAAGCGTCGGCCATCCAGCAGTTTACGCGAACAGTGGAGAAAATTGCAGCCGTCACGACGCCCGCGGCTGGGTTCATCTCCTTGAGTAACTTGACCTCAGGAAGCTCAGCTATAGCACTGGATCAATTCCCCGTTCCGACGGACAAAGAAGCAAAGTTACGACTACACTTCGCTCAGCCCAGCCAGAGTCCAGCGCCATCTCAAACACCTTTCGGTTATCTGATTGATCATTGCCAGCGCTGGCAGAAGTACGAAGAAGAGATTGGACGTGCGAGTCGAAACAACAACCTGTGGCGAATCACGATCGCCGTTGCGAAAGCTCTGGATCGGCGCGGATGGCTAGGGCAGCGCTTCCATCTTACGCATGGCGACTTGTTTCCCCGCAATATACTCGCTAAGATCACAGGCCCAGAGACTGTGGAGATCACAGGTATTGTAGACTGGGACATGGCTTGCTTCGCACCCAAGTTTGTGGCCCTTCGGCCCCCGTTCTGGGCGTGGGCAGGTCACGCGATGGACGAGAGAGACGAAGACTTGGCAACGTACGAGCCGCCTGAAGGAAATTTCAGGACGTTGAAGCAGGCTTTTAGGAGCGCAGCGTCAGAAGAGTTCATCATATTTGGTCTTTCGCGCGAAAGTGCCATCGCGAGAAAGCTGTTCAGGGTCGTCAACAGTGGGTTGCTGGGCGATCGTCGGCATCTGGCGCTTCAGCTGGCAGAAGAATGGAATGCCTTGTATCCGGAGGATAAGATTGGTGATTTTGAAGCAGAATGGAATTGAGAAACGTTCACTTCATCATGTATATTATTCCCCCCGCGAAGCAAACAACCGTATAACTTGTTTACTTCCTACCTACACGCGTGCAACATCATATGCGAAGGCTAATGGATAATCTCGAAGAACTTCGCAACTACCAGGATTACGTACCGGTTACTGAGGTCGAGATTCCTCATCTCAGGGTGATGTAGCAGTGATGACCCTTGGGAGCAATCAAGAAGTTGTTGTCCATCTCCATCATCTCATCGTTCATGGAGTCAGAGATTCTGGCGCCGCGACAATGTCGGAAGAAGAGGGCAGCTCCTAAGCGGAGCTCCATGTACGCCAGATGTATGCCGATACACACCCTCGAGCCAGCTCCAAAGGGCATGTATGACGCCTTCTGATGTGCTGACATCGTGCTCTTGTCCAGAAAGCGAAGACCGTCGAACTCGTGTGGATTGGGGAAGGCAGAAGGATCGCGATGGTTTGTGTAAGCTTGGGTACTGACTACAGTATCTGCGAGGATGTGATGACCGCCTATGACAGTGCCCTGTTTCGGTACGACCCGAGGCAAGGCGCCAGGAGCAGCGCCGTAAAGCCTCAACGTCTCTGCAATGACACTGTTTAATAGAGGCGCAGTCTCGAGCTCTTCCTTCGTAAACTCCTCGCTGAGTTCTGCAATCTCGCTCTCGAGTCGAGACTGCAGATCAGTCTGCTTGAGAACCGCCCAGACGAGATACGTGAGCGTCACCGCGGTAGTGTCCGATCCGGCCACAATGAAGCCGGCCGCTTCCTCCCTTATGTGTTTATTCGAAAGCGCGGCAGTCTTACTGTCTTCCCCAGCAGCGATCATTTGATTGAAGAGATTCTTGGTATTGCCACCCTCACTGCGCATCTTCTGTATCGCCCGCTCGCCGTGTTCGTTCAGGACATCATCGATCGAGTAGAGAAACTTTATCCGCTCGATGGGGAGGTAACTGAGAAGTTTCCAGATGGTAGTTCCAATTTCAGACCGAATGATACCGCAAATAAGCGCAGCCTGAATAGCATCGATGTATGGTGTTTGCTACCTCTGTCATTAGAAAATGCATACATAGCAAGACTGGAGAAGGCTGAGTTACATACCTTACCCGTCTCAAGCATTTCGGAGCTCTCTCCAAAGCTAAGGTGAGCAATTACATCATTCGCCATGAGCGTCCACCATTTGAGAACATCGGCTCCTTGTGATGAACCCATTGCGTCGTGTCGAATTCTCTGGACAGCTAGGTTCGCTTTCGTCCTAATCTCTACGTCCCAGTTGCTGCTCAAGCTGGTGTTGCTGAAGGGTCGGGCAAACAGCCTTCTTCTTGCGGCATGGGCATATGGATCGCGCATCGGGAATATACCGGGTGTATCAGTTGGGAGGAGAGACGAGTAGAAGTCCGACTTCAGGTACCCAGCACCGATCTTGTGTATCTGACTGACACCGGCTATATCCGATACGGCTGTCTCGTTTGGCGAGATCCGTACGACACCGCCATAGCGCTGGTGAAGATTGTCCACGTAGAAGATTCGTTTGCCTGAAACCGTCTGGTAACGAAGGACGAGATTGGTATACTTGGTGTACCATGGCCCTGGCAGCTTTGACAGTGGACCTGTGAGCCCTGTCCACACGATCTTCGGGTTGTTAGTCTTGACGCAAAGGAGTCTGGTATGAGGCTTGTACCTTGATGATGTAGGCCAGTACCACCAAGAGAGCGGCTAAGACGCCCCGCTGAAATGGCATCTTGAAGAAGTTCGAGTGAGCTCGCAATTCCTATCGGTATAGATCTCGATTGAGTAGAGGGCTGGACTTGTGAGCCAACTTGCAATATTTTGTCTCAAATCTCTAGCTGCGTGGGCCCTTTACGTATCGCAAGACTTGCGGGATGTGGAGGCCAAAGTCGTGAACGGCCCTTCATTTTTAGCGGTGGTTGTTTGATTCAACGGTGACGCACATCCTGGAAGGTAGTTCTTGCGCCGCCTTGGTAGTACTATACCTGACAGATGCTCGCTCCGCACCATGAGAGACTTGTTGCATTCGCTCAAAGCTGCCGGTCAAAAGCATGGATGATATCGGCCGAGCAGTGGACCTGAACGCACTTGAGTACACACCATCAGACGCGGCCAGTCAGGAGGCCTGGAGGGCATACGAGCACAAACACGCGCAATTGGTCAGTCGAAGCCGATTGATGAGGGGTATTGCATTGGAGTGGGCGGAGCGGTGTATCAGATTCTCCGCCTCCGCCTACGAATGGCTCGGATGTGTTGTTGCCCCGGATGATGCCTTGCGCACCCTAGAACGCGCTTCGTTTTGAGTCGGCCGAATTGTGCTGGGTAACGATGTTACTCCAGAGATTGATCACGGGGCCTACGGACGCCACGGCCGCCGCCGTAGCTCGTACGTCGCTCGTACCTAGGTACATGCCAAGATTAGCTCACAGGCTAGACCTCATGAAAATTAGCGTGCGGGCCGCGAGCGGGGAAAGTGATGACGTAAGGAGGCTCAACAATATCACCAAAGTCTATTCTCGCCATCTCCAGCTTGCACACATCTACTCAATATCGCTAGCGAACTAATGGAACAGGCTGAGTTCCCGAAGAACGTATCGCGAGGGTTCGCCAGCTTGCCATTAGAGCTGTTCCTCGACGTTCTCGATCAACTTGTGGGCACCCACAACGGCCAGCACCCTGTAGCGTATGCACCGTCAAACATCATCACCAAGACGTTGCGCGCACTCACTCTGGTGTCGCGCACCACTTATCTTATAGCCACACAGTATCTTTACTCGCATTGTCTGTATCTGGACAGTTGCACGACCTATGCGCGATTTCGCAGAGCACTCGGACTAAACCTGGGGCATCACCCACAAGCTCTCGACTATGGAGAAGCCGGGCGAAACGAAGAACTGTTCGCGGAAGCCCAGGCACTCCGCCATATCAAATCCATATTCATCTCGCCAACCGAGGTGCGCAGGCTGATCGAAGGGAACTACACGCCTTTGGTTCGCTTACCCCAAATAATCGACCTCTTCAATGCGATAGGAATTTCACTCAAGAGACTGGCTTTAGACCTCTCTCCAATTTATGCACCACCAAGTGAGGTTGAGCAAATCAGGCCGCATATCACCGAGAACAGGGTCTTTTCACACATGTTGCAGCTTGAAGAGCTCATTGTCAGCTACGATGTGGTCAACTACTTTCGACACCCACCGCCCAATCTCAAACGGCTTGCCATCACTACCCAAGAAATGTCGGATCTAGAAATAGCATTCTGTCTCAAGACCCCATCCTTGCAAACGCTTGTGATGATGCGACCCGTCAATCTAGCAGCGAAAACCATCGACACAATATTCAAATCATACGACGGGAAAAGCCTGGACGTTGTTCTGGTCGATGTGAACTCGAACCATCGGACACCAAACAAGACCCGGAACTGGACACAGCAAGATACAGTACGTATCTGGGAAGCTGATGTACCGGTCAGCTTTTACGGCGATGAGGACGATATCATTTTATGCGATGCCTGGATATGGAATCACGGAGTAGGTGGTACCCTATGGAGTCAAGACAAGCGGCGGATGGCATCATGGGAAGAGGTCGAGAAGCGTCTGGCCGGCCCAGTGCACACGATTGTTGAAGTGTAGCTTCGAGGCCGTTGCACACATCAGGACATCACGGCTTCAGCAGCACCAAAGTGGCATAGGCATCGGTTTCGCGTTCGTTGTGCGAGGCACCTCTCGGATCGTTCATACACATGCTCAATCTCCTTGCAATGAGGAGTCACACATGTCTTTCCGGTCCAGGGATCTGGTTTCCCCAGGTTACACCCTCTTGTACCAGCAAGCTCCCCGGAAACTTATCTTTTAGTGAACCTCGCCCGACTATATCGTCTGCTTCTCTTTCCAACTCTTCTATATCCCACGTGGTATGCACATAGCTGCCCTTGAGCTTATCCGCTCTTCCGCCGCCCAGCCAAACCGAGAACATGCCGACTAGCTCCGGACTATCGAACGCAAAGGGCTTAAACATATCACTCGTCCTCTCCGTCCTCACAACCCCAGGATCTAACGAGAATGCCTTCATATCTGGATATTCGACGTTGAGGAACTCGATGAGCCGGCGGTCGGTTTGTTTCGCGATGCCATAGGAAGAGAGACCGGGGGTCACGACGGTACCCGCGCCGGATGTGATGGAGATGAATGTTCCGGTCGGTGCCGGACCAAACGTGCGGATGTATTGGTGGGCGGGAAGATGTGTGCTGCGGAAGTTCGTTGTCATATCAGCCCACCACTCGTCGTTGTCGTCGGTCTCATCTATCCTGCTGAGATGTGCGGTACCGACGTTTGCGACGACTACGTCGAGTTGACCAAACTTCTCTCTTATCGAATCAAAGAGCCTGGCGACTTCGGCCGATTTTGTGGTGTCGCACGCCATGGCCAGGACCTGTGCTGTGGGGTTGAGTCGCTTCAGTCTGACGATGACGGGCTCGAGATCGTGTTCATTACGACTACTGATGGCGATACCCGCGGCCCCTGCACTTGCCCAAGATGAAGCAATCGCTCTACCGATTTCCTCCGAAGCTTCGGTGACGAGAACGTATTTGCCGGCGCCTGTGTGTTGTACTTCTTCAAGAGCGGGATATGGTTGGCGATAGTATGTGCTAGTGAATTGGCACATCTTTGTGAGCATATCTGGGTCAATGTGCTGGGCGACCATGTCGACGATGAGAAAATGTATGATGGTCTTCGGCGAATGTGGTGGACAACTTCCTGAATATCATCATCACATACCCAGAGATGGCTTCTCGCGCAACTAGCATGCTATCAGCATCCGCCCGACGCGATACTACTTCAGAGCTATTCTACTCTCCCTGTGTTGTTGAAGCCACAGCAACCGGTCACCAGCACCTCGGTATCATCCTTCGCGTGCTTAACCCGCGGCCAAGTATACCCAAAAGACAATATCGATGATGATAGTATGCAATCTAAGGCTCTATCACATTTCTAGCATCTCTTTCGCTGCAGTATCACACATGTACCTCTCTGATAATGGTGTAAGGCTATACGACCAAGCCAGTCAGAATTTGCCCACACAACACTCCAGCATGAACGGGTAGGTCTAGGGCTACCTGGCAGATGACGTGCCGGAGCCAGACACCAGTCTTTAGGCATCTTGGAAGCAGATGTCTAAGTATAGAGCGCTTCTAGGGAGAAAGTGCACAAGAGCATCTCGCTTGTATCCGCGGCCTATAATTAGGCCGCTAGCATGCAAGTCGAAGGCCCACAGTACCGCTAAGGGACCGATAACAGGGTGACTGGGGGTTGATCTCGCACAATTGTTGTCCAGACTTCGCCTGGTGTTGTTGCGAGCCAATGCGAAGCTATCAGAGAAGTTGGCGTTCTAGCATGTAAGCGTTTGGGGGCCAAAAGTGCGGCCAGATTTCACCGAACCCTTGTCGTCGGACGGCCAGGTTCTGCCGGCTACTTCTTAACACGGAATGCAGCGCGAACACCGGGCCAACACATGGAACGTAAAGTCAAGTGCGATACCGAGGTATCAAGCATCATTGTACAGGACATTACGCGGTGGGTATGGAAACAGCCCATCTAGAACTCATTCGCAGGAAGTCGCGACAGCCCTACGCAACGACCACCTCCTGCCTAACACCCGCATCCTCCCCTTTCCTCGTCTCCTTCTCGCCCTTCTTCCACGCCTCCGCCCTCCCATAACTCTCCCTATACCCCTCCAAAATCGCCTCTTCAACCGTAATCGCCTCCCACCTCTCCCCCTCCCCCTCCTCCCTACAATTCGGCAAACACCCAACCACATACTCCGGATTCCCGCTAAAAAACACAGGAATACTATACCTCTCCTGCCCACTAACATTGATAACACGATGCAAATTACTTACATACCGGTCGTTACTCCACCGCATCATCAGATTACCTAGGTTGATGACGAAAGCACCGGGCGTGGGGGTTACGTCGAGCCATTCTTTCGTGGCGTGATCGTAGACTTGGAGGCCGGAGACGGTGTCTTGGAGGAGGATGGTTATGCAGCCGAAATCTGTGTGGGCGCCTATGCCGCGGGTGAGGTGTGTGGGGCTGGAGGGTGGTTGGGGCGGGTAGTGGAGGAGGCGCATCGTTGCTACTGCGCCGGTGGCGAAGGCGTCGAAGTAGGTTTCTTCTAGATCGAGGGTGAGCGCGAGGACTTTTAAGATGTCTTTTGCGAGGGAGACGACGCGGGCGTAGTATTCCAAGGATGTTTCTTTGAAGTCTTGGACGTTTGGTAGGGAGGCGGCGGACGGCCACATGTTGGGTCCGGAGTTGAGCTTCTTGTTGATGAAGTAGGGGTGCGTTTTGGGGATCTCGTCGCCGATGTAGAAACCTTCTTTTAGTTCGGGGGAGGTGCCTTCTTCGAGGATTTGGGACTTGAGGAGCTCGTAGCCGCGGTTCCAGGTGTTGGTTGTGTCTGGGTGTAGACGAGGATGAGCTAATGTGTCTAAAGATCATTCCTTGATGGTATGGCTGAACCTACCTTTGTTCACCTTGTTCTTCTCTTCCAGTGGTAGGTCGAAGAACTTCTTATTCCAGTCCATCATCCTGTTTTGCAGCTCGATTGGCACGTTGTGACCCGTGATCTGGAAGAAGCCATTGTGCAAGCAACAGTTTCGCACTTCATCTACGAGCTGTTTCTTGGATGCTTGGTCGTTTTGGTAGAACTCTAGGCCTCGTTAGCAAGGTTTCGACTGCTGGGGCTGTCTGGCGGGTCAACGTACTTGAGAAGTCTAGGGTGGGAGGCGCTTCACCGGCGTTTGGCATAATGAGCTCTCTCGGTCAAGTTCAGTGCGGTAGCAAAGTAAAGAGTGTGACTGAAGTGGCCAAGTGGTTGCGATATTACGATACCTAGGTAACTGGTCACGTTGGGTGTGGTTTCTAGAAAACAGCAGCGAGGTATCGAGACGTGTCGCCTTCAATTATACCACGATTGATCGTTACTTCCGCGTTCTGTCATTGTCATATTCCAGTATGTCGGTTACCCCTCACAAGTGTTACGCTATCGATAACAGCGTTATGTTGTCGAAGATGGGGCAAGTGGGATTGCGAAGCCCTTCACCCCACTCTTGCTGTGAGCCCGTGATTGGCCATGCGACACAACATCTACGGGATTCATCATGCATAACAAGGTGTGTTATGTAATTACCAGGATATAGTATTGGCTACAGGCTCCCAGAACCCGTGTCTTCTCCACCATCGAACTAGTAAGTTTGCGGTCCCTACTCACCCGTGTCTCAAGCCTCATCATTCTCATCCAGCGCGTCATCGAGCTTAGTGTCTTGTTGAAGCTACGCGGATGTGCCTCCATTTTGGTCCCCAACGTCCATACTTGCCGCGGCACCATCGCTATCGTCACTCGCGTATGCTGTGGCAAGCCTCTGGTCGTAATGCAGCTTCTGCCATTCACTCACAATAGACCTGGCTTCCTCTTTGTCGCCATCGTGATGACAGCCGTCTCGAAGCAGAGCGAACATTCTCCTCGCGATCATATACTCCGGTTCGTACGCGTATCGCTTCCACTCATCACTCGCCGCTTCCTCCCACAAGCTCTTCAATCGCCGGTACTCGGCATCTTTTGGCTCATCTGCAGCTATCATCTCATTATACTCGTGTCCACCCGGTACCCATAGCCAGAACGGAGCACGATACGCGACGAACTTGGGGCAAAAGTGAACGAACTGAGCATCCCAGTCCAGAAGTCCAATGAGTGAGAGCGATGAGTCATCTTTGATATCTACGAGGATGTTTCGCGGATACAGGTCGAGATGGCAGAAGTAGAATCGGTCGCTATCCGGAATAAAACCCATGTGGTGAAGGCATTTGGTGATGATATCGAACCAATCCCATATAGCTTCATCGCGGTCCATTTGGTCTTGCTCCAGTCCCTGCCATCGACGACTTTGGTGTAGCAAGAATTGGCGAGTAGTCATGGCCTCAGCAGGTCGGTCCACGGGTCCTGCAAACGCTGATACCGGGCGTTGACTAGTTCTGAAGACACAGATTTCCGGGGACACTTCGCCGCGAGAACGTAGTAGTACTCTTAGACGGGCAATGATACCAGCCTTGGGTTCTTGAATGTTCTGTAACCTTCTCATTAGACGGGTGACGATGTGCATGGCGCTTATCTTTTGGTTGATCGTCAGTTCATGCCATATCCTATTGAAATTTTGGCCGGGAAGACGATTCTGGATGGTATAGGTCCGCGACAAAGGATTACACGTGTGTCCATCGAGGTGTATGACCCGAGGAACGTACTTGCGGAATTTCATGCGCGCGAACTTCAGAGTAGCCACATCATACATCATATCCAAGTCGTCGCTTGAAGGCTCCCTTCGTGCGCTCCTCAGTATATAGTGCTTTGGCTCGTAAGCCTTGATGTGAGCTTCATTAATGGGTAAGAGCGAGCGTATCCATGGAATAGTGAAAGCGCGAGGAGGTAAAGGCGTGACAGTGATCGCGGTGATGCGATTGTAAGTCCCACCGCGCAGGCGCTCGACTTGGAAGCTCGCTCTTGGGAATTGAGCGGCGCAAAGCTCCATAACTCTTGTACTGAAGATTTCAAACGGCTCTTGACCATGTTCCACAGTAGATGTCGGAGATACGCTGGAGGGCTCTTCATCTTCAAAGTCGTCGTTACGCTCTTCGTGCTGAGTGCTATCGACGAGGTATCGGCGTATGTCTGACGCTTCGAACCTAAAATTTGGCATCGAAGCTGAGGGGTGTGCGCCTCTGAAAGCAGTATCGGAATGTGTGTGAGCAACTAGATAAGTAGCAAAACACCTTTCTCAGTCTGCCTACAAAAGTGAAGTTCGTGCGACATTGCGACTTATTCAAGGAAATATATGCATGTGTTTGCAGGGTACGAGCGTTTGCACGTACCAGAAGCTCCATAGGAAGCGGGCCGAAGAGCCCAGACGCTCGACATGAGAGAGACAGTAGAAGAAGTGCATCATGTTGAAGAACATACAACTGGCAAAATCCAGAGATCCGGAAGCCTGATGCAAGAAGGAAGATTCTTGAATTGGCCGCCGCTGCCAGATATTACCGGAATACCTTGACAGTAAGGGTGCCGGATGTCGGCTTTGAGAGGACATCGTGGATATGTCTGTACATAGTCCAAGTACACTGAGCATGATGAGCAGGAAGATGGTAGAAAGGGACAGCAATGCGACGCGATGAGTAGACTCAAAGGAATGCTGGGTGTTGAGATGCGAGAGATGACGGAAGACATTCCGTCATCGACTTTTGTCTGAATGGCCGACGGAAGCTCCACCTTCCGTCGACAGCCCCACCATCGCATTAGTGTTGCTTGGTCATGCTCGACATAAGCAGCGCATTCTCCGCCAAGCCTCAGGTTAAGACGCGCCGGATTGTTAAACCTTTACCAACCAAGCAAGCTCACGATGGCACCCACACCAGACCGCCCCGAAGCCTCCCTCGAACATTCTCGTCACCCTAGTCGCGTTTGGCATAAAGCGCCCCCGCCCGACCCATGAAGACGCTTCCCTCCCTCTTCATCGCCATCATCGCAATTGCACTTGCAGTATACAACAACGAGTACATGTTCTCGAGACTTACACAGTCACTGAGACACGTCACATCCCTCGCAAAGACCACCAGGCCCTTCTACAACGCCACCGAAGATATGTCGACCATGTTCCGCGGACTGCCCGTCATCCCCGACGAGAAGTTCACCACCGATGCGCCCCGCAAGATCGCAAAGTCCTTCCTTGCTGTTGAGCAATCCGAAGGCGCGGGAGCGAAAGTGAGGAGGAGTGTTGGCACCCCCAAACTCCGCAACTTCTCTCCCTTCCTCATGCTCGACCACTTTGCCATTCCACCCGGCGCAGGCTTCCCTGACCACCCACACCGAGGTACGTGATAGCGCAGACCAAGTACTCATGATCCATAGACTGACTCTTAATTCAGGCCAAGAAACCATCACATACCTCCTCTCCGGCGCCGTCGACCACGAAGACTTCGCCGGAAACAAGGGCACCATCGAGCAAGGCGACCTGCAATTCATGACCGCCGGTCGCGGCATCGTCCACGCCGAGATGCCGCGCCAAAACGAGGACGGCGCGCCCAACGTCGGAATGCAACTCTGGGTCGACCTGCCCAAAGAACTGAAGTCATGCGAACCCCGCTATCGAGATCTACGAGCGAAGGAGATCCCCGAGACGACCGCGGACGACGGCAAGGTGCACGTCAAGGTCATCAGCGGACAAGCATACGGCACCGAGAGTCTGAAGGAGCTGGCATACACACCCGTCTGGCTGCTCGACTTCACAGTCCAGCCTGGCGGCAAAGTCAAGCAGCCCCTACCAAAGGGCTGGAATGCCTTCGCATACCTCCTCAACGGCACCACCATCTTCTCGTCCGATGGCATATCGCGACCCATCGAACAATACCACAACGTTGTTTTCGAGAGCAACGGCGACAGCATTGAAGCATCCGTTGAGGAGGGTGCCGACAAGCCATCACGGTTCATTCTCGTCGCTGGTCTGCCGCTCGACCAGCCCATCGTACAATACGGACCCTTTGTCGTCACGTCAAGAGACGAAGTCATGCAGGCTATGATGGACTACCAGAGCCATTCGAATGGTTTCGAGAGGGCGAATAACTGGGAGAGTGAGATCGGCAAGAGCATGGTGCATTGAAATGCCTAGTGCTGGTAAACATCTCCTTACTCACGTCTTCTTCTGTATATACCAAATCACGATACCTTTATTCCTATTCTCACAGCATTTTTCACTACCCTATTTGCCGTCTCATTCCCTTTTATCTACAAACATTCATTCTGCTGTCAGTTGCCCAGGAACAACACCAGGCTGAGCAAACATCGTCTCATGATGTGTCTCGTGCGTTCTACGATTGTCTCGCTAGTTGTCTCACAGACCTACAAATATCCCACCAAATGCACGCTCCATCTGTTCCCTTCACAAGATCTAACAGACCTCCACCACAATCAATCTTTATCCAGGGCCGTCAGAATACAATTCAATGGCAGATTCATCCACCACTCAAGCTTCAACAAGCTCGACGCTATGTTCGATGTGTCCGCAGCCCGGCACGATAGTTTGCCCTGAGTGTGACTGTAGCCGATACTGTTCGGAAGCTTGTCAAGAGGATGACGGGCCAACTCACAAGCTTCTGTGCGAATCGTATAAGGACTTCCACCAGAGCTTGGCTCCCTCTCCAGAATACTTTCGCGCAATATTCTTCTCAGAGGATGGACCGGGGCCTGTCTTTGTATGGCTACGCATGAAAAACTGCAACGAGCCTGACCAGGCTTGTATTATGAACTTCGACACCGTGCCATTTCCACCACGGTCCCAGGTCCACGGATCACCACAGTCAATAGGCGATAACGACGAGAACCGGGTTCTCCAGCGTCCCCACGAACTAATCAGCCTAGTGGGATTTCTCGCTGCCGACGCAAACGGTGAGATAAGATTTGCAGGGAGGCCGACTGGTAGCGTTGGAAGCATTGATCCAGAGTTAGTGGGTGGCTACAAAGGACCATTGCTATTCTGCGGTATGCGATATCATCTCGACATGATATCCTTCCGGCACATAGTCGACGATCTGCGCTCGTATTGGTACGATGCCAGGATCGAGGCCGAGAGGCAAATACCAGGTCCCATAAAAGGCGTTCGTGTAAACTGCCTCGGCGACACTGTCATCAGCAAGCGACCGATATACGAACCGATCAATACACTCCACAACACCTTCTTCGACACTGATCGTATCTTCAAGATCCCTCTAGGTGAGAACATCGGTATCCCGTTAGAGGTACACCTAATCGAGCCTGCTGTACCATGGAGAAATCGTCGTCTCGATGGCGATACGATTATCCCCTTTTCACTCAATTTCGACGCGCGGATACTCAACCCGGCGCAGTGGCGGATGATAACAGGCTCGATCATGATCATTCGCAAAGACCTCAAGCCGCTTCATTGCGCCCACATAGACGCACTACGCGAGTACTGTCTCCGCGAAAGCTTCAGTGCCGCACAACTATCCGATCTGCCCGGAGGACCTCCTGGCCCCGGTGAAGACTTGACTCCACGTATCGACATCGTTCATCAAGCAAGTTCACAGCAGTTGCTATCTCGTGCGTCGAAGCAGGGCTTTCCAGACTTCTTCCTCGACTTCATGCGCAACGGTGGACACGCGACGTATGGATATATCACTTCTCCTTACATAGTCTAGGGACCTGGGTTAGATAGCTAGATTGTGTAGGTATTGACTATATTAGTCATGACGCATACTTGATGAAACAAATTTGACTTTACAGTCTACGAATCCGTAATCTATCTTGTCCGCACGTGCGCACCCATATACCGTCCTCTGACTGGACTCAAAGACTGACACACCCACTCGAGCTATCTTCCACAAAGATACCACCGTATATCTGCCCTTGACCACGAAGTGGGATGTGCTCTTGATACCCATCATACACCACCGTCTCGGTCTCCGTAGGCTTCTTTGCAATCCCAACTTGCAACTGCCCACCACCAGCATTGCTGTTAGGCGTAGCCTTCGTCACCGCCTTCAGCGGCTTATCACCCGTAGAATAATAAACCTTGATCGTACTAATCACCTCGTCAGCATGCACCTTCCTTCGCACTCCAAAACACGCAAAGCACTTACTCCCTAACATAATCCAACTGCACCCCAAAATTCTGCCACTCTCCCCTCAAAATCCTCGTCTGGAACACAAACTCATTCTTCGCATTCTGCACCTTCCACATCTCCCTCTCTTTTTTCGTATCTACACCAGTCCCGCCATCACCGACCAACACAACACCTCCGACGAACATGAATTGGTTACCGCTGTAATCACCCTTCTCATGCCACACATTCATATACTCATGACTCAGATTAAGCGGCCTATGCTCATCCTGCCGGATACTCCAGTGGAACGTCACAACCCCATTATCCGATGCATCAGCTCCGGCGTCGTTGAGATCGTCTTTGAACAAGAGGCCTGCGCGGCGGAACCCCGTTTGCAGGTTTTCGCCTGCGCGGAAGAGGGAGCCGTCGTCGATTGTTACTTCGATTGGTTTGTGTTGGAGGGGGTTGTCGAAGCGCGATGGAGGTGTGGTCTTGGGGAAGAGGAGGATGGATGACCAGGTGCGGTTTTCGCCTTTTACGTAGTCGGGGTTGTAGGGGGTGGAGCCGGCGGGTGTGTCGAAGGAGTGGAGGGTTAGGTTTTTGGTGATGCGGCCGTCGAAGATTAGGGGGCATTTGATGTTGGTTTTTGGGGCGTGAGGGTGGGGATGAAGAGGAGGAAGAGGTGGTGATGCTGCATGTGCAGGTGGAGGATGAGGTGGGTGTAATGGGGTTGCGACCGCGAGGCCCAGGAAGGGGAGCATGGAAAGGAGATGCATCTTGGGATGATGTTCCTAAGACACTGCCAATGCTCACGATGCACATCAGTAAATTTTATAGATATCATGACAGATACGCGCTAGTGAGCCCTATGTATATTGGCTAATTAAGTAGAGCGGCAGAACACTATGGGCGAAGTTCTAGTGCAGCCACATTTACCGGAACACCATTCGCAACAGGCCGACGGACCTGGACGCCGGATTCTTGCGCATCCTGCAACGGCAAACATCTTACTTCTCAAATTCACTGGTTCTGCTTCTAGATGCGATCTGGAAGCTTTGTGACGCGATGAATGCATTCGCACCCTAGACCGCATACGGTGAGGGGACATCTCCATACTTCTGTCGCCCTTCTTCTTCCATCCACTTCGTCCAAAACCGCTCAAAACTCTTTTTAGAAGCTTTTTCAAGTAACACGTCATTGTGCATCTCGAAAGCCTCGTCGAAATTGGACGCTAGGTTCCAGGGCTCCTTGCTATCTAGAATCACTTGAACTTGCCCACTACCGATGGAGTATAGATATGCCATCAGAGCCGCGATGTGAGCGACAAGCAATGGCTTCTTGTCTTTTCTCGCGACGTAAACACTACCCAGGCTCGCTGACCACTCAGAAGGGTTGAGTTGTGCGAAGCCGAAGTTCCAGGCATGCTGCAAGCTTTTGTGACCGCCACTCCGATTTCTCCAGGGTAGCGCTGGGGGTATTGTGCGAGCGAAAAGATCGATACCGAGTTTGGAGGCAATCCACATGAGCAGATTCTCGTCCTTTTCGTAGAAGCTGTCAGCGACTTTGCAAGCCTCGAGTGTCGGACGATCACTGACCAGCCGATCACCGATGCAGTTGATGCGGACGCCAGGGATGTAGCCTTTCCTTTTGTCTCCAAGTTGGCGGAGTGATTTGTCGTACTCCATGTGCATCATGTCGACAATATGCCGGAAGCTTGTCATGTCGAGATGGGTGCGATGGCCGACGAAGAGTATGTTGCCTTTGCAGCAGTTGAGTAGCTCGGGCGCAATAGTTCCCATGTTCTGATTTGGGACGCCGGTTAGACATAGTTGATCAGGTAAAGCTGGGCAGGCTTCAAGGCAGCCAAGCATGTGGATAGTGTCGTGCGAGCGTTTCAGAACGCAGTTGTAGGATGAGTTTCCGCAGCTGACTAGTCCCTTGCTCTGATCATCTGGCATTAGATAGTATTGGAGAGCAAAGCCCTCATCGCCGGGCTGAGACGTCATCCTCACCCATACCCATTCGGGCGCGGTCTTTCTGGCGTTGAAGAAGATGGCCTTGAACAGTCCAGGTTCAGGAGGGATGTGATTCTTGTAATTTCGATAAGCCTTGCAGAGCAGCATATGAACGGATTTGTCGTCCTGCAGACATTCTGTCGAGCAATAATAGCTGCATTTGCATGCCGTGCACATGCATGTAGCTTTGCGGTGGCACATGCAGCAGAGGCGAACAGGTGGTCTCGAGACTTCATTCATGATGACGTCGTTGGTGTGATAACGATAAAGCCTACAATCGAGATAAGAATGAAGGATGAAGTGCTAGGAATGCAGGACAAAGGCATTAATCGCCTCTGAGAACGGAAGAGAAAGTGCGCGAACATACGTCTAGCACCCGCCAAGTGCTTTGACAATGGAAACCTTCCCATGGAAATAGCTCCGTTACAGCGAGACGTTGCAAACAATCTGCTGATGTGAAAGTGTTGAAGCCGCGGGCAGTGCACATAGCCCTGTGCATATGATCATAGCAAAGATGTCCATCACAGCCGGTAGAGATTAGTCATTTTTCTCTTCACTTTCCCGGGTTGGGGTTGTTGCTCGTCGACGCCCCAGAATTTGAGGAAGGTGATTGGTCTCCAGGTCCACTGCGCTTCGTCGTTCAGAGCATTGTCCAGGATCCACGTGATGACGGCGGTGAATGCGACAACCCCAATAGCGCTGACCCAATAGACCCAGAATTCACTTCGGTTCTGAGACCGCGCATGAGAAATTAGTAATTGTTCCCTAACAATATGTTCATGGTGATCTTACCGGTGCGTAGTTGTCTTGCATACTAAACAAACTGCTTGTGTATGCCAAGGGAATGAAAAGCAGGGCGAGAAGGTTGAGTCGTTTCACGCGCTTGGCCTCCTCCAAGTTCTGACGATTACCCGCAATCGATGCCAGTCCAGTCATGGCTTGGATCAGATTATCGGCCCTTTCTTTGAGGATCTTGAGACGGAAGTAGACGTATTGAAAGTCTTTCTCGCAGTCTTTCCACGTGTGCGCATGCAACCTGACGGATTTGTTGATCTGCCCATCTAGCGAATAGTCGAGACTGAGTAATGCATCTTCAAGATCGTCGCGATAGTTGCCGCACCGTCGCGAGATAGTCTGTAAGCTCTTCCATTGGCCCTGCTCCTCGACCCATGCGGTAGTAAGACGAAGCTCCAATGAAGGCAGCATTGCTTTGATGTAATCGACAAGCTGGAGGTAGTGCGCAGCGACTATCTTCTTGAGGAAGATTGCCGATGTATTGGGCGTAGCCCACTCGTCTTCGGAGAACAGATCAGAGTGTTGCTGGTAGTAGTGGAGGAGGTCGTGCAGCATTGACTTATGCGGATGCTTAGTCTTGGTATGTATCTGATGATGAGTGACGGGTGGAATGAAGTCGACATAGCCTTCCTGAAAGGGTGCGTTCTCAAGTACGTCGCCTTTTTCGATTTCACGAAGCGTATTGTCATCGGGATTGACTTCTTTGGGCGGAGGGTGTAGGTCAACCAGCTGGGGATCACACAATATAACCACTGCGTGAGTCAGCTAAGATTACTCGGACTGCTCCTCGCTGACTCTGTCTTCCGAGCCGATGTCGAGCTTCTGAAGCAGCGAGACATCTTCGAGAGTGATCCTAGGATCAAGTGTGTGAAGATCACGTACCATCCCAACCGCCATTCTCGGTCTTGCGAGACCACCACCCGACTTTACGCCGTAGTATCCCGATCGTGCTGTTCTCCTTCTGACGGGATGCTGTCATGCCTACGTGCCGTCTCGTCCGCTTGCAGAAGAAATAGCGATTCTCAAGTGCCCTGTTGAAGTGACGTAACTCGCAATACTGGAGCTGAAAAGCCTGCTGTGGGTCTAGCAAGCTGGGCTGGGGCAATGCATCGCTCACTGGTGTAAAGTCGTTACTCCAGACGCATGTCCTCTCTTGCCGCTGGAAGAATGAAGGATCCATGAAGAAGTGACCGCCAACGGCTGCGACAAAATCAGGTGCCAGCCCCTCCATGATGTAGATGCGTCGACGGTTGTGATCGTGCCTCGCGGACTGAAAGTGCTTGCAAAGATCATTCGCGCCTCTGAAATCAGTCGTTGTGAAACCAGATGCTCCAGTAGCAGGAGCGTCCAAGAGCGCGACGAACGCGTTGCCGTCTTTCAACGGCTCCTCCTTGTTGTTCGGATCGGCCTTCTTCAGGCCAGGATTAGATTCGCTCAAGGCCTCTATGTATCGGCGATAGGGGCCTGTTCAAGATTAACGACACCTGCAAATGGCACTTGGACAAGACATCATCTACCATCAGCACATAGCCACAATCCAACCGGTAGCTTCTCGTCTTTTAGCATGTTTGGGCTTGGGGTGACCGTCCTCGAAGTTGCAGCAACGGATGTTTTGGTAGCTTTTGGAGCCCCGGCGATGGTCGCCATCTCGACTGCGTTGACGCCATCGTTGGCCATTGATGCAGATGGGCGTAGCGTGCCCAATATCAGAGCTCGGACAGAATAATAGCTCTCAAAAAGCTGGCGAGCAACGCGTTGATGCTAGGGGCCAGGGCGCGTGGTCGTGAATAAGACGGGATGAAGGAAGCGGGCCTTCGATTTTCCAAAGGGGCCGCGGCTCTGCATCGAGGCGGAGCTTTGCCTGCATCAATTGGGGGCCAGAATTGCGCCACGTCATCCGTGCATTCACAAAGTTCCGCTTGTGGACGCATGCTCAGGTCTTGTGTCTGTATCGCAGGCACATTGAGGCTGTGAAACGCGGCCGGTGAGTATTGGGAGGCGGGGAAAACCTGAGGCAGCCTAGCTCGCGCGTCCTTCGCGGCTGCGCATCTCCAGCAGTCATCGAAGTCCGCTCTCGATGCGCGTTGCTATAGACATGACAATATTTCTGCAGCGATGCTGTGGCTTGTCGCAGTTAATTACGCAGTCGAGGCAGCACCTGGGACTATACTAGGGTGGAAATGGAGAGGCTGGGGCAGGTCACGTGAGAGATTAGCGCGTCAATCTTGCGCGCTGTTCCCCGAACGCGTTCACTGCGAGTTGCCACGGCGAGAAGTCTACACATTTTGTCGCAATTTCATCCCCACTCCACCACCGCAGCTTGAGAGCACCGTAGGCATAGACCTACGTATGCATCGATGATTTGCACAGTCACGAGTTGGAGCGCAGGCTTCAACTTATCTTACCCCGCATGCACATGCGTGATTGTGGCTTACCTACAGCCTGATGGCAACTCACATTCGAGGCCGCCACCATGACTCCAGATCCTCTCTATTCTTCTTCTGGTCCTTCGCTCCTAACAGACTTATTCCGGTCACATATCGAGGTAACATCAACAGTCGCCGTGGATAAGTCTGACCATACCGAGCCCAGGACGACGCGCGCGCGATTATGAAGCTCCTCAACACGCGTAGCCTCACTCTTCGAGAGTTCATCGGCGAAGTGCCTCAGTACGTTATCCTCTCCCACCGGTGGGAAGACGAAGAAGTGCTCTTCGAGGATGTGATGAAGGTCCCTATCAGCGACATGAGGAGCCCAGCCCGAGCCAAACGCGGATTTTCTAAAGTACAGGGGACCTGCGCACTCGCTCTTAAGGATGGTTTTGATTGGGTCTGGATAGATAATTGCTGCATCGACAAAGCCAGCTCTACGGAGCTTCAAGAGGCGATAAACTCAATGTTCAGATGGTATCAGGAGGCTCAGATTTGTTACGCTTATCTGAGTGATGTTCCAGATGAACAGGCTGGGTGTGATGTGGCGTTCGAACAGAGCTTATGGTTCACTCGCGGCTGGACTCTACAGGAATTACTGGCACCATACAGCGTCGAGTTCTACGCAGCCGACTGGGCGCCTATTGGCTCAAAGGCTTCGCGAGCGGATCAACTTGCCGCCATCACTGGGATCAACCTAACTGCTCTTGAGACCGACTGGTTCGACTCGGGAGACAGCTACCGCGCTGCAGAGAAGATGTCGTGGGCTGCGCATCGACTGGTCACTAGACCCGAAGACATGGCCTACTGTCTACTCGGTCTTTTTGAGACAAATATGCCGTTGCTTTATGGCGAAGGGGGGCCCAAGGCGTTTCGCAGGTTGCAGCAAGCGGTTTTCGAGAGCGAAATCGACTACACATTATTTCTCTACAGCAATCATGAAACCCCTGGCGCACCGTCCATCGCTTATTCAACCAGCCAATTCTGTCGAAGATCTTCCTGTGAGGACTGCGCGCAAAACCACAAGATCATTCCTGAGGACATCATGTATCATCACATGTGTCGAGCTGAATATTGGAAACCATTCGACGACCAGTACTTGAAGCCTGTCAAAGGTGGAGTGACAACAAAGATGCTTCTGTATCCGTACACATCGGGCCTGAGTACCCAGAGCCTAGGCAACACACATCCTGTTCCTCGGGCAACACCTGACACATGGGTCGCACTTCTGCCCTGGACTCTTGATGGGCGTAAAGATTACGTCTTTGGAATCGTCCTTGTCAAAGAATCACTATGGGGATATGTTCGGTACGACGGAATTCCCATACTGGTTCATACCGACATCATTGGTGACCGAGCGCCTGTTGCTGAATCTTTCGGTATATATGACGATCACATCGAATTTCTGAGGACAGTCGCGGTATCTGGCCACCACTATGCTCTGTTTGATGTTCGAAGCTGCTTATTCCAGGCGTTTACCTGGAGCTGTGACGCCCACAACTACCGGGTCTCTTCGACGAGTCGCGAAGCAACGTTCCATGGCCCAGAAATTTTCGATGGCCACTATGTTGTGACTCTAAAAGCCTCTAGTGCTGTCTTGAATCTTTCGTTGGTTATTGTACTGGAGTTATCGTCAGGGAAGCTCCGACTCTGCGCTGTGAAAGTTGACGGTGAACGGTTTTTGTGGCGAGCGGCATCGCTACAAAGTCGAGTCACAGATCGGCTGAGCATTCCTCACGATGTACGTCAAGGCTATGTCAACGTAGCTCTTCGCCATCTGTCCCCTATAAGGACACAGGATGCTTCCAAATCAGAAAACATGATCTATGCCCGTCACCGGGTGGAGATTGACTTCGTTAAAAGCATCGTCCAGCCTTCGGAACCAGAAAACACATATGTCGGAGTAGCAGCTACCAGACTCGGGATTCCATTCAGATAAGGTGCGACAGCCCATCAGACCTGGGAATCGAGAATGTCTTTGTCGGACTTAATTGTTGCCTATGTCCAGTTGTTCTGTGTCATTTTTCCTCTATACGCATACACAATCTTATTATCAATCTTCTTCTATAGTATACACGTGTTTATCTGCGTCGCAATCACATTCAGTGCTTCCCTATGAGGCCCTTTACCTCTTCCACGAGTTTTGCTGGCTTTCGGTGCCAATGACTGTGAGTGTACCATCATCTTTGCACTCCTAGTCTCTTGAGAAGTTCTATCTACTGTGTGATACTACGTGGGCGATCTCAGCCGCCTCTGGGTGATAATATTGACGTGTCGTGTACCACGCGCAGCCAAACCTTTGTGGAAACCATGACCTTTCAACGCCTTCATGGTTGCTGTTTCTGTCTTAACTGTTAGAGTAAGCGAGCCAACCACTCTGTTAGTTCCGACTGTTCATTACGACTAGATAGCGTGGTTGGCACTGTGGGCAATCGTGCGTAAAATTAAGTTTTCTGGGTTTCATGATTACAGCCGCTCTCAAGAGAGACGGGATCACGAAGAGGTCCTTTGCGACGGATGTATGATATAGCTCTAGTTATTTACTCTAGCGCGACTCGAGTGCGCAAAACAATAGCTTTCCAATCTACCCCGCGTGTCAAGCATCCACACCTCATCCATGGATGCCGCGTTCTCATTCTTCAACTTCCTCCTCCTCGTCATCATCCTCCTCCCAATCAAACGCACCCTCCTCATCGCTATCCTCCAACAACCGATCAACAATATCATCCTGATTCTTCCACACCCGCTTCACAAGATCGAAAACCCAATCTGGCCTAACCTCCACCTTCTCCGCCGCCTTCTTAAACCGCTCCTGAATACACACCAACCCGTTCTCCACGTCGTCGAACGACGGCACTTTAGTCCTAACCATCCCGAGAACATCATCCTCAATCACAATATCCAGTGTCTCCAGCTGAGCCTGTGCGATGTCGCGGAAGAAGTTATTCCAGTTGCCGCAAAAAGCGTTGACAATAGTCAGGTGTTTGAGACTCTGGTGGAAGTGTTTCAAACAGTCTTCGTGCCATAGAATAGCATGTGCCGAGGCTTCAAATCGGGGGTCGTATCGAATGCTTAGGGATTCAAGTTCTGCTGCCTTGCAGTCCTGGATGCTTGGACCCCGTCCGTTCTCAGGTCTAAACTGGTTAAAATATAAAGTCAGGTTGCGCAGGCTGGGGAAGCTATCATTTGTTAAGAGTATCTCGGTGTGAAGCGGTGGGGGAGACGACCCGAAGGTATTTGCAAAGGTGGGTCCGTCGTCGATACTTTCCGCAGTACGTCGGAATCTCAACGATAGGTGGTTGAGACACAGCTTGTTTGTTTGTGTGAGAACCTCGCGCAAGACGTATTTCGAAACGGAGGTCTTGAAAGATTGGAATCCAATAGTAGATACTGGCATTGCGAAGCTTGTTGGGTGGATCTCGGCTCGCTGTAGAGCTCGAAGTGCAACGTCAAGGCCGATCATCATCCCGTTGTATGCGATGGTCTCCAAGCTTGCGTCTCGCTTTGAGCCCCTGGCGTATGGGCTCCGGCATCCCTGCGAGCGGCCGTGCTCCTCACCAACTTCCTTGAACAGCGTTTCGTAACGGCTCCAGGCATCGATTTCGGGTTCGACGAAGGTGAAAGTATGGAGTTGCTTAAATCGGGATAAGCTACTCGCGATGGTGGTTATCAGCCCCTCTTTTGCTAAGACGTATTCGGCGACGGCATCGTAATGCTCCCCATATAATCTGGGGGATACCAAGGAAGAGGTCCATACGTTGCCGAAGATGGACTTGTTTTCCTCTTTCAATCTTTCCCAGCGCGACTCCAGATCAGGTAGAACTATTGTTCTTAACCAACCCACTTTCTCCTCTGAAGGGGTCTCAAACCTGAGGCGCTCCGCGTAGTTCCTGCCCCCAGCTGCTATGTCGTTTTCCGTCTCTTCTGAAAGCATTGAAGCGTGCGCGAACCTTTCCAACAGGGCGGTTCTGCGTTGCATCCGGAATCTGTCCTGAGCCGAGAGCGTCCGTTCAGCGCCTTCTTTGGTTGCTTTATGATGTCGATAATCTGCTTCGGCTCTGAGAGCGACTAGATTTTCGTGACAATATTCATAACAACAAGTCATGCGCAGGGATTTGATCGCCTGGGCTAAGGCATCCACCTTGCTGATCTCGCTCAACGAGCGAAGATCATGGGGACTACGAACATCCCAAGTCTATAGTAAAATATCAATGTCAGCTGTACCGATCGTATCAGACGATGTTCCGCTCCCGGCGCAACTCGTCCTTGCATCGAAGCTGGTGATGTACATACCTTTGCTTGAAGAGACTCGACGAGGTGTGATTGGGCACATGCTTTGAATCGCTTGTTCACCAGTCGCATCACCGCCATTGGCGTGCCACCAGCGACCACCAAGTCTGTAATGAGGTTTAGTAGCTCGTTCGGTAGACTGCCGAGTTGCGCTCTTTCATCGCCGATATCTGCCATAACCGCGTCTGTGGATGCGGCCATTGTCGGTCTGGGAATGCTCTTTATGATTCTAAGGATATTAAGTATGAGGGCGAGAAGTGTGAGTTGAGGTTAAAGACGGTAGCGAAGTATGTGGCACAGTACCTCCGTAGCAGTGGGGTCGTCTAGAGTAGACCCTAGTACCGAATCCTGAAGGCCTTCGCGTGCCATCGTTCCGTACATCAGCTTATCGCTTATCGTGTTGCGCGTTCGTTAAATCAATCATATACGATTGCGAATCGCTTTTATGTTGAGAGTTGAAAGCAGTAGTACAGTGTTGCAATGCTGCTTCTCGGATAGGTGGGCGGTGGCTGGTACCATGCGCTGGTAGGAAAGTCATCAGTACATCAGCGACACGACGTGACGATACTTGGGGACTTTATCAGTCATTCAAACAAGTATGTTGTATCATAATAAAACTAGGTATAAGTTGTTATAATTTCATTGTCCGATATCATGGCTGCATACCACCGAGGGGAACCATCAGTACTTTCGTAAATGCTCAATACGCCTGCAATGCCCAAACAGATACACGCCCAGCCCAGAAACCTTCGAAAATATATCATACGCTCAAGGCAGCAGGAGCCGCCATCTCCTGCGGTGGGATGGAAACAGTTGGTTCTGGCTCCACTTCAGGCACCTTGACGCGCTTAGCCCCAGGCTCGTCATCATCCCGTTCCTTGCGCTTCTCCTTCCGCTCGACAGCATCGCCCTCTGGAACTGCTGCTTCCTTGACCCGAGCGCGCTTAGAAGCGCGCGATTCGTTTTGCGGTATGCCCAGATGCTCGTCAACAACGTTGGCCTGCTGTAGCAAGTCGTCAACGTTCTCCAGGCCCAGCGCCTTGATGCAGTCCGTATAGCACTTTGACTTGTTCATCGCCTGATACGCTTTCTCCTTCCCTGGTATCATCTGACTGAGCAGATACTTTGTGTTCCCCCACCGGTTCTCCACTTGTAGCGCGAAACGCATGTATTCGGTAACAACGGTCTTCCACTGCGATTTCCACTCGTGTGGCCCGCCTTCTGCATCGGGTCGGAACACGCTGGGGTTCTTCTCGGCTGCGGTTGCGATCATTGCGCCGTCGACATTGAACTCTTCAGCGAGCTTGAGGGCTTCGGTGCGCGATGTGACGTCGCCGTTCATCAGGCATGCGACGCCTGCTTCGTGGCATATCTCTCCAATCATCTTGAGTTGGTCTCGAATAGCGCGCTCTCTGGGTCGCATGGGTGTGGTTCGACAGTGTACCGTAAGACCCGTGATGCCGGTGCGCACTAGTCTCTTCACCAATGCTGCTGTCTCTTCTGGCGTGTCCAGAATCCTGATCTTGACGCTGATGCCGATCTCGAATGGCTTTCCCACTTCTTCCACGAGGCTCGTTAGGATGTTGCAAAGCAGGTCTGGTGTCTTGAGAAGCGCTGCGCCCATACCGCCGGAAGTCGAGAATGGCTTGGGGCAGCCAGAATTGACATCGATGCCTGCAACATCCGCTGCGACCATCTTGGCTGCCTGGACTGCCAGCTCAGGATTCGCCGTGCCAATCTGATATATGAGCTTTCCCTTCTCCAGCTCCGGATGTATGCGGTATAGAACGCTTTCGCGATTTTCGGGATCGAGGGTGGGGTTTTTGATCTTCGAAGTCGGCAGGCGCGAGAACTCTAATGTATTGGTATGCGGGTTCAGTCGCTTCGTGGTGCCAATCATGGCGCGATCGATGGTTTCGGGTCCCCAAACTAGGTCGGCGCCGTACTTCAGCGCGAGGAGGCGTGATGGCAATTCACCGGAGCGCACCATGGGCGCAAGCACCACTTTGCCACGGTAGTCGACGCCATTCTTGGGGATGGGAACGCGAGCGGGCTCGTTGGATGCCATGGCTCGTGTTATCGATCGTGATAGGGTTCGAAGCATAACATGCCTTCACAGGAAGAGAGCGGAGGATTGGGAAGTGAGTGGGGAGGGAAATCGTAGCGCGATTCTGAAAGTTCAGTGCACGTGCCTTCGTGGGTGGGGTTAGCGCGGGGGCGTCACTGCAGGTACACCTGACAGCCTCCTCACCATCTGCTTCACATGGCGAAGCTTGCTAGACATATGAGGGAAGACGCCGAATATCAAGCAATCTTCTGGATACTACTCGTATTTCTGGAGCTCGAACCAAGACCCTGCTGTCCGCCATCAACTTCGAAACCTTCAGGTCCTTTCGCAAGACCGCTATCTTTTACACAAACACGAACTCCCGCTCTTCGCCATCAGCCTTGTCAGCGTTGCTCTCTTCCGAAATTGCCTCCTCAACATTAGCCTCTTCAACGTTGCTCTCGTTGGAAGTATCCACCTCATGGCTCTCGCTTTCCAGAGGATGCACATACGCATCACCCACGAACTTCCAAATCTCCGGCTCATGGCCCGTAGCAGCAGTGACTTTTTTGATCACGTGTAACATCGGCGCCCCATTAAGCGCGACTAGAACATCACCCGGTTGCACACCCGACATCGTTATACTGAACAGCCCTTTCTTAGTCTTGAAGAGCTGCTTGTTACGAAACTCCTGCATGGCGTCCAAGAACTTGTATGCGTTCGGACAGCGGTCCTCCGCACTATTGACGTCTTCGGAATCTGCCACCGAGGCGTATGTCTGTGGATCTTCCGGGCCCGTATTCAATCTACACCCTGTAAGTATAATGACAGGACCCAGTGCCAAGAAGAGAAGCGTACTTCTGGGTTGCTGTATCGACCATGATGTCCTTCAGCCGTCGGGCCATCGCTTGAAAGTTAAGATACCAATCATGACTTATCACCTCGTCCATGTAGTACTTTTGGTTGTTGACGAGCGTCTGCCAGTATCCTCGTAGATTTCGATGGTTTTCAAGTCCCTGCTGCCGCCACGCTTTACTATCTATCGAGGTGTGCCCCAAAGCATCATCGGCAATCATCTTTTCCCAGTCTGCGACAGCTATGAGTAACCCTCTTTCCTCGGGTCGATATGAATATTGTTCTGGACTAGGGGAGGGTATCATTGCGAATGCTGTCATGACCTCATCGACTACCGTACCCGTCAGTACCAACTCGTCTGAACCCAAGCCACCCCGCGAACATAATTTCTTATTGGTAGCTGCGTACCGAGACGGTCTTTCGCACTCGAACTCAACCGGTCCCAAGGTCCGGAGCCCTGGACTATGAAAATCCGGTACCCAAGACGGTAGACCTGTGCGTTTGTCCACTTTGAACGCGCTGCGCAACCATTCCCACAGATAGGCCCTGTCGGGCGGCGCCGCGAAAGCAAATACGAATCTGGTTGCTCGCGTAAACAGGTCTTCGACTGAAACGTATGCTACCTCTGGATCGAGGCAGGTTCGTCGTAGAACCTCTGCATCCACTAAGCCCAGCAAACCTAGGACACGATCTTCCGGTTTAAGGCATATATGTGAGCACGAGATAATCATCGTTATTGCCAGCATCAGGGCTTGTGCATTGACCGCCTCAATGTCTTTTGCACTCCTCCATATCTTCACGATGATTCGGATGGTGAATATTGTACCTTTCCCATACTTTTGTCTCTGTTCAATTTGCACTGACTCATCGCAAAGTTCCGCAAAATCTTGACATCGTCTGAACTCATATTTGAGGCACGTCCACAAAGTTCCATCTTTAAGCGCGTCGTTCAAGGTTTCCCAGCTGCATTCGTTATCCCCGCAAAGGGAGGTCAGATCATGGGCCAACGCCGCTTCTTGTATGACCCATAGTCTTCCAAACCAGTCGTTCGAAACAATGTGATGGAGAGCGAGTTTCACTGGCATTTCGACGGTTTCAAGATTGAGTCTCTCCTCTTCATCGTCGATACTCTCAAAGTGGCGGCTGCGTTTGTGTTCTGCTAGTTCCTCAAGAAAACGGAGAGCGTGAGGAATGCGTCCTTGATACTTCGTAGTACCAAGCCATACCCATACTTTCTTCGCTTGCTTGTACACGCGATTCATTTCCCGGATCTGCACCATCTTCTCTTCATGATCCGCCTGATTGATACAAATAGCGTCGATCCAGATTGGCCGTACCGGCCCGTTATCTCCGCGGCGCGCAAGATACGGCAGTGCAGTATATAAATTGCGATGCACTTGCGCAGTGCAGTCATTCAGGGTAATGTTGAGACGTTCAGAATCAGAGCCCCACACATAAGATAGCGCATCGAATTCCAAGTCGGACTGATCGAGACCAACCGTTTGTAGCCTCCAGGTATGGCCGTCCGCGGTCTTGTTGGAAGCGGCAGTGAGCAGACGGATGTAGCCTGCTGGCAACGGGTCGTGAACGAAAGGCGGAGGTTCTGTCATGCTGGATCCGCGAAGAGAAAGGTGGAGCGTCGTGTTAGAGACTTAGCATCTGAAGTGCGGGGCGCGACTTCCGCATCCTGGGGGGAGTGGCAGTCAAAGAAGGCATGTTTACTAAGCTCGATCGAGATTAGGCTATTCACGGCGGCGGTAGGTGTGCGCAGTGTCTGCATTGACATTTGATTCGTTCAACAGTAGTATCTACGAAACTGAACAGGCCTGCAGCGTACATCAACATGAAAGCATACAAAACATGCGAGCTGGCGGTGATGTAGGCTCTAGACCTATTCATTTTTTTTCCTTATCGGTAACTTCGCTCTCTGCCCAGCGTCTCGCAAGCGCATCCATATGCCCTGGTGGATCGACAATAACAGTCTTTGCGGCGCCATAGAACAGTAATTTCGGAACGTCTGTGATGAGCACAACCTCATGCGGGCCGTCGCCATAACCATCAGTAATCTCCAAGCGCTCGAGATTGAGATTTCGACAAAGCTCAAATATCGACTTGTAGTTGTCGTTGTACATATCCACAAACTTTATTTTGCGAAGTGTTTCTCTAAACAGCGCGATGAAATTGAGTAGCCTCGGGTGGTCGACTTTGGTGTCTCTGAAGATGAGATTCGCCACAGTGGGTACGTCCATGGCTGATGGAAGCGGTCTGCCGCCGAGGGTACTTTGGTGAAAGGAGCCATCCAGAACGAGCGTACGTAATGCTGGAAATGTGTCTCTGGTGATTGCCACGGTCGACAGTGCTTGGGGTGGATCTTGCTGAAGCCCAGCCTCGCCAAACTCATCTCGGAGAATTAGAACCTCGACTTCGCTCGAGACCTTTTTGATGACTTGTATCGTAGTTTGCGTTGTGAAGCAATGTAATCCGTTCATCTCCGTAACGAGTTCGAGTCTCTTGGGAAGAACGATAGATTGCGCTAGGGCGCTCAGGAGGAGGTTTTGACCGATCTGAAAGCCTGAGTGCTCATATGCAAACCAGAAGATGTCGAAGTCTTTGGTCATTGACAATTCTCGAAAGACTTCCTTGCATCTGCCCGCCACTCTCCTGACGCGGTAATAGATGTTGACAATATTCGGCAAGGCTTCCAGACACGATAGAAGGAGTTGCCAAAGTTGACTGCTTTTAACGCTTTCCTGTAGTGCATGTGCAGTACTGCTGTAATAGTCTTCGGAAGACAGCCACAGCTCCGGGTACCAACCGAGGTCATCCTGTATGACAGAATCAATCCTATTCAAGAGACCAGTTTCGAATGCTTCATTGAGCGTAGCAACTCTACCAGATTCCACGTTACCAACCTCTGGCAGGAGGTGCTCGGTGTAGCGAGAAGTGACGGTCAGTTTTCGGGCCCACGGGGTGAAATCCTTGCAATTCGCTAAGGCCACGAGGTTTTTCATGCTCCGCTCTGAGCATAAGTCGAACGTGGTCTCCTCGATTACTTTTGCAAAAGCGCGCCATGCGTGGTTGTAAATGGTGCGGCTCACGTATCTGAGCGTGAGGAGTTGGGAAGCGCGGGATTGCCCGCTGAGCGTTTCTTGCATACATCGTCTGTTGAGAGATACCGTTGTTTCCGTCAGTGCGGGTTGCACTCCGCGTACCGCTTCGAGCAGGATCCTTTCGAGGAGTTCAGCAGGTAGTGACTCCAGCCGGCTCGTTACCACTGGGTATCGAGGAGTCGACATCGTCGCGGCCATTGAAGCTGGTGTCAGTTGCGAGGTCATGTAGCTACCAGGGCGGGAGGTGAGCTTATTGAGTGCGCTGGGTGTCGAGTGTAGCTCAACTGTCGAGATCGCGCGCCTGAGGGAGGCGGCTACGTCAGGTGTGACCGTGCGCCTCTGGGGTGGAAGGAGCACCTCGTCGCACAACAGACTCACCAAGATTACACGCAGAGTTAACACATTCGATTAGCAGAAACTCGATTGATGATCAATTACACCTCTACAACCTCGCCTTGACAGCCTCAGGATCTGCGACCTGTACCATGATTTTGCCTGCAGTTGTTAGTGACTTTGACTTTTCCAATGGTTATTGGACAGGCGTACCAGTGTTCTTTCCCTCGAACAGTCCCACTAGCGCGTCCTCGGCCTTGTTGATGCCTCCTTGGATGATTGTCTCTTTCCTCTTGAGCTTGCCTTCTGAGAGCCACTGCGCGAGCTGCTTCCTAGCCTCGGCGTACTTGTCCGCAAAGTCAAAGACGACGAAGCCTTGCATACGAATGCGCATTGATATGATCATCATGTAGTTCTGAGCTCGGTTAGCTGGGCGCATTACAACAACTTGAGATGTTTGACGTACCTTTGGCCCTTGAGGCTTCTTCTTGTTGTACTCGGAGATCGCCCCGCACATGACGAAGCGCGCGAAAGGCTTCGCTCGGGAGAGAGCAAGATCAAGGATCTCTCCA